>Ga0310690_10000630_pt1 | contig 72204 bp, 32 predicted proteins | sample AusTroGonzalo_MG_2_FD_207661 | JGI IMG/M metagenome (GOLD analysis project Ga0310690, IMG submission 207661) | Bovine rumen microbial communities from tropical cattle in Woodstock, Queensland, Australia - Gonzalo_04 (v2) (version 2) | ecosystem: Host-associated > Mammals > Digestive system >...
TCTCCGCCCGAAAGCGTCACGTCCGCCCGCTTGATTTTGTGGGAAGACGCGCTGATGCCCTGGTAGGAGACGCTTCCGTCGCCGGAAAAGTAGTATTCGCTCGTATGTCCGGTGTCGGTGCCTTTTGACATGGCGAAGTTCGCCGTCCAAGTGATGCCATTCTCATTCGCGACATAAAATTTCGTGGTGGCGGCCAAGTTGCCGTTGTTCTTGTTGAAGCCGGCGATGGTCAACCGGGAAGAGTCGTCGACGGTTATCCACTGCCCGCCGGCGCCCTGCAGCTTCACAAGGCTGTTCAGCGTAATGTTGGCTCCGTTGTAAAGGCCCATCCGCAAATTCCAGCCTTCCACATTCATGGCGGCGTTGATCGCGATGGTGTTCCCGGGATCGTTGCCGTCGAAGAGGATGGGATTCCATTCGTTGCTGCCAGAGGCCGCAGGAACGGCAGACGGATGGCCGCCGTCCGAGTTCTCCCAGTAGTTTACGTTGCCCCACGTGTCAGTGCCCGTAAACTTCCACTTGTAGTTCTCCGTCGCGCCCGTGACAGGGTTTGTCCTGGAGAAATCTGCCCACGCGCCGCTTGCCGCGAAAACCGCAACCGCCAGCGCAAGACCTCTTTTGACACTCTGCATTGTCGTTCCTCTGCTTAAACTAACTAACCGACGCACCTCCCGGAAAGCGCACCTTGAAAGCGAGCCCTCCAGAAAATGCGCCTTTATTTTACACGATTTCGCTTATATGATTCAAGAGGTCGTTTGTGACGCGCTTTTTTGGAAAAAACAAGGCCGCGAACGCTTTGCCGCGCCCTCGGCCCGTTTTCGCCTGCGTTCCGACGGCCCGCCTCTTTCTTTAAAGGCACCGCGTTCGCGGGCCGTCCTGAAGTTGTGCTACACTGGCAGCATGAAATGCCTTGCTCTTCTTCTCCTCGCCGCGCTGGGCGCCTGGGCGCTTTCGGCCGCGCCGGAACGCCATCCCGCCTATGAGCCGAAGGGGCGGGAGCCCTCGGCCAAGTTGCGGCCCGACGCGCCGCCCAGGCTGGTTCCCGTTTCGGCGCGCCGCCGCTACGGCCGAACCCTTCCGGCGGCGGCGCAGGGCGCGGACGAGGCGGGGGAACTCCGGCTGCGCGGCTGGCGGGGCGAGCGGGTGTCGGCGCAGGCGCTGGCGGAGTCGGCGGCCGGCTTCAAAGAATTGGCGGCCGAGCCCTGCCTCCTGACCGATGCGGCGGGGAAGACCTTCCCGGCGCGCGTCGATTTCGTGCGCTGCACGCTGGCGGACGGAAAACCGGTCGCGGACATCCTGGACGGGGAGGGCGTCCCCGCGCCGGAGGGAATCGTGCGGCCGTTCTGGCTGACGGCGGACATCCCGGCGGACGCGGCGCCGGGCGTGGCGCGCGGGACGCTGGCCGTCCGGATAAACGGGCGGCGGCTGGAGCTGCCCGTCGCCTTGCGGGTGGACGCGCTGACGCTGCCGCCGCCGCCGCAGTGGCGCTTCCACCTCGACCTCTGGCAGCACCCGGACGCCACGGCGCGCTGGCACGACGTGCCGATGTGGTCGCCCGAGCATTTTGCCCTTCTGCGCCCCGAGATGGAGCGGCTGGCGGCGATGGGGCAGAAGACCATCACCGCCACGCTCGTGGACGAGGCCTGGAACGGCCAGACCTACGACCGTTTCCGCTCGATGGTGGGCGTCACGCGCAAGGCGGACGGCGCCTGGGCCTACGACTACTCGGCCTTTGACGCCTGGGTGGCGTTCATGCGCGACGAGATCGGGCTGCGCCACGCGGCCATCCACTGCTACACCCTCGTCCCCTGGTCGCTGCGCTTCCCCTATTTCGACGAGGCGCAGGGGCGCACCGTCCGCCCGCGCCTGGAGCCCGGCACCCCCGACTACGAGAACTTCTGGGGGCCCTTCCTCGACGCCTTCGTCCTCCACCTGCGCGAAAAGGGCTGGGAGGGCGACACCGCCCTGGCGATGGACGAGCGGCCCGACACGCTCCTGCTGCCCGCCCTCGACGTCGCCCGCCGCCACGCCCCCGCCCTGCGCATCGTCTCGGCCTGCGACGCGCCCAGCGCCGTCAACGAAGCCTTCGCCAACGTCTCCTACGCCTACGGCATCTGCGAGCGCCTCGTCCCCCTCGCCGCCGAGCGCCGCCGCCAGGGGAAGACCACCACCTTCTACGTCTGCTGCAACCCGGCGCGCCCCAACACCTTCATGGCCTCCGCCCTCGCCGAGAGCGAATGGCTCCCCGTCATGGCCGCGCATTACGGCCTCGACGGCCTCCTCCGCTGGGCCTGGCAATCCTGGGTCGCCAACCCCCTCCAATGCCAGGACTTCACCTCCTGGCCCTCCGGCGACACCGCCCTTCTCTACCCCGGGAACCGCGCCTCCCTCCGCCTCGAAGCCCTCCGCAACGGCATCGAGACCTGCGAGAAGATCGCCCTCCTCCGCGAACGCGCCGCCGAACGCGGCCGCCCCGACGCCCTTGCCCCCCTCGACGCGGCGCTCGAAGCCTTCACCGTCGAGCGGGGCCGGCAGGAGGGCGTCCACGAAGCCGACCTCGACGCGCTCGACCGCGCCCTGGAGGCCGCCGCCGACGCCCTCGCCGACTAGACGGGCGCCCAACGGAAAGCCGCCCCCACCCCAAAACGAAACAAGGCGCGTCCCCGCAAAGGGATGCGCCTTGTTTTGCGCCGCGCGGGCGGCTATGGGCCGAGGATTTCCGCCTGAAGCGCCGCCAGTTCCTCCATCGAGGGCTTGGGCGAGAGCGGCTGCCACCCCGCCGGCTGCCCCGCGTAGCGCGGAATCAGGTGGAAGTGGACGTGGAAAACGGTCTGGCCGGCCGTTTCGCCGTTGAGCTGCATCAAGGCGAGGCCGTCGCAGTTCAGGCGCTTTTTGAGCAGGGTCGCCGTGCGTTGCACCGCCGGCATGACCCCCGCCAGTTCCTCGGGAGGCATGCGGAAGAGCTGGTCGGCGTGGAACTTGGGCACCACGAGCGTATGGCCGCGCCCGAAGGGATTGATGTCCAGGAAGGCGAAGGCGTGTTCGTCCTCGAAGAGGCGGAAGGAGGGAATTTCGCCCTTGATGATTTTGCAGAAGAGGCAATCGTCCATGGCGCGTCCTCCCGATCAGGCGCGCCCGAGGCGCTCTTCGGCGGCGCGGCGGAGAGGCCCCCACCAGTCTTCGCGGTCGAGATACCACTGGACGGTGCGGCGCAGGCCGGTGTCGAAGGTTTCCTGCGGCTTCCAGCCGAGCTCGCGCATCGCCTTGGAGGGGTCGATGGCGTAGCGGGCGTCGTGGCCGGGACGGTCGGTGACGAAGGTGATCTGCTCGGCGTAGGGACGGCCGTCGGCGCGGGGGCGGAGTTCGTCGAGGAGGGCGCAGACGGTCTGGACGACCTGGAGGTTGGTGCGCTCGTTGTGGCCGCCGATGTTGTAGGTTTCGCCGGGGACGCCGCGGGTGAGGGCGAGCCAGAGCGCGCGGACGTGGTCTTCCACGAAGAGCCAGTCGCGGACGTTGTCGCCCTTGCCGTAGATGGGAAGCGGGCGGCCGGCCAGCGCGTTGAGGATGGTCAGCGGGATGAGCTTCTCGGGGAAGTGGTAGGGGCCGTAGTTGTTGGAGCAGTTGGTCTTGAGGGTGGGCAGGCCGTAGGTGTGGTGCCAGGCTTCGGCGAGGTGGTCGGCGGAGGCCTTGGAGGCCGAGTAGGGCGAGCGGGGCGCGTAGTTGGACTGCTCGGTGAAGTAGCCCTCGGGACCGAGGGAGCCGTAGACCTCGTCGGTGGAGATGAGCAGGAAGCGGAAGGCCGCCTGGCGCTCCGGCTCCAGGGTGGCGCGGTAGGCGCGGGCCGCCTCCAGGAGGGTGTAGGTGCCGATGATGTTGGTCTGGAGGAAGAGGCCGGGGCCGTCGATGCTGCGGTCGACGTGGCTCTCGGCGGCGAGGTGGAGCACGCCGTCGGGCCGGAAGGTCTCGAAGGCCGAGCGCATGGCCGCCGCGTCGCAGATGTCCGCCTGGAGAAAACGGTAATTCGGCAGGCTGGAGACCTCCGCCACCGACGCCAGATTGCCCGCGTAGGTCAGCTTGTCCACGTTGAGCACTTCAACGCCTTCGCGCACCAGAATGCGCACCGCCGCCGAGCCGATAAAGCCCGCGCCGCCGGTAATCAATACGCGCTTCATTTCGCTGTTCCTTTCTGTTTGCCGCCCGGTTCCAGGCAGAACGCCCGCACGGGGCAGCCCTCGCAACGCGGCCCGACCGGCTTGCACCGCGTCTGGCCGAACGAGACGAAAATCGAATTCCACGGGATCCACAGCCGCTCCGGCAGGCAGCGCCTCAGCGCCATCTCCGTCTCCAGCGGCGTCGCCGTCCGCACGATGCCCAGACGGTTGTTGATGCGGTGGACGTGCGTGTCCACGCAAATCGCCGGCAGCCCGAAGGCCAGCGCCGAAACGAGGTTCGCCGTCTTGCGGCCCACGCCCGGCAGCGTCGCCAGCTCCTCCACCGTCTTCGGGATGGCCCCGCCGAAGCGTTCGGCCACCGCGCCCGGCAACTGCGCCAGGTGGTGCGCCTTCGCGCGGTAGAACCCCACCGGGAAGACCAGTTCCGCGATGCGCGCCTCCGGGAGCCGCCCCAGCGCCTCCAGCGTCGGCGCCTCGGGAAAGAGCCGCCCGATCGCCGCCGCCGTCGTCGCGTCCTTCGTCCGCGCCGAGAGGATCGTCCCGACCAGAATCTTGTAGGGATCGCGCTCCTGCGCCGCCATCAAATCCATGACCGGCGCCGGCGACTCGCCGAACGCCCGCGCCAGCGCCGCGTGGATCGCCTCCAGCTCCTCTAGCGTCCGGCCGCGGAAACGCGCCCCGCGCCCCGGCCGCTTTCTCGCCGGAGCCGCGCGCGTCCCTGTTCCGCCCTGCCCGTTCATGGCCTTACATTCTACCACACCGGCGGGCGGCTAGTAGAGTTTCTTGCCGAAAACGCAGAATTTGCGGAGGTGCAGATAGGTCTTGCGCCCCTCGGGGCGGCAGGTCAGGCGGACGTATTTCGCCTTGACGGGCGCGAAGGTGAAGCGGTACTCGGCCTGCACCTTGGAGGCGCGGCCCACCTGCTTCCACTGCTTGCCGTCGGCGGAAACTTCGAGGACGAAGGGAACGAGGCGGGCGGTGTTGCTGTCGCGGTTGCCGATGTAGACGGCGGAGAGTTCGGCCTCGCCGGGGAGCTCCACTTCGGCCCAGGGCGCCTCCTCTTCGTTGGTGTGGAAGGTCTCGCGGTTGGCGAGGCCGTCGATGACGTGGCCGTAGCACTCGGGGTGGTCCCACGCGCCGGAGTAGGAGGAGAGGCGCAGGAGGCCGCGGTCGGAGAGGAGAGGCGCGCCGCCCGCGAAGCTGAAGGCCATCGGCTGGCGCACGGAGGGCTGGAGCGCGTCCTGGAGCTGGCAGAGGGCGAGGAAGGCCTCGCGGTTGCCGGCCTTGGAGGCCTCGCAGATGGATTCGCGGACATATTTGCCGAGGGCGTTGCCGCTGTTGCCGTGCTGCTTCAGGAGGGCGTTGATTTCGGCGACGTAGCGCTCGGCGTCGGCGTCGTCGGCGAGGAAGCGTCCGCCGCCCCAGCGCATGAGCCGGCCAAAGGCGTCGGCCGTGCCGTATTGCGCGGGCAGGGCGGCGCGGAAAAGAGCGAAGGCGGCGTCAGACCCGTTGCCGAGCAGCTTGGCCTGGCGGTCGAGCAGCGACGCGTAGTCGCAGAATTCGTCGGTCGCCCAGTCGCCCTGGCGCAGGATGGCGCCGAGCTGGACAAGCAGGACGCGCGCCGCCGCGTCGCCCTCCAAGCGCTTGATTTCGGGGAGGGCGGCGGTGAGAATCAGCTCGATGGCGGGTTCCAGTTCGCCGTTCAGGCCGGTGGCGGCGGAAAGGGCGAAGGAGCGCCAGGCGGACGCAGGCGTGTCGGCGCTCTCCTTGAGGTAGGCGGACCAGGCCTTCCAGACGGCGTAGTTGGCGGGGCAAAACCGGGAAGCGTCCAGATAGCGCTTGGACTGGTCGGCGCGCCAGGCGGGGGCCTCGCCTTCGATGGAGACGTCAAGGCCGCGCCCGCCGTTGAAGTTGAACCATCGCAGCTCGATGGCGTGGCGCCCCTTGGAGAGGGTCAGCGTCTCGGAGGAGCCGACCATCCCGTGCAGGCCGTCCTTCCCGGCCGCCGCCTTGCCGTCGACGTAGAGGCACGCGCCGTCGTCGGAGCGGACGTCAAAGGTGACGCGCCCGGCGCGATCCATGTCCAGGTGGCCCGTCCAGACGAGCAGGACGTGGTCGGGGCGCGGCGCGCGGTCGATCTTGAAATCGCGGACGTCCTCCCAGCTTCCGAGGACTTCGAGGCCCTCCAGGCTTGCGGGAAGCGTCTTGCCCTCCCAGGCGTAGGCCGTGCAGCGCAAGGCGCTCCGGCGCGGCGCAAGGCGCTGGGAAAGGCGCATCACTTCGGCGCGGCGCAAGGCCCGCATCGATGCGCGGAAGCCCTTGGCGGCGAAAAGGCGCCCAGACATTTCCATGTAGGAGAAGCGCCGCGCGTCGCCCCAGAGGCCGAAATGGCAGCCGGTGTAGGGGTTGACGTTGTAGGCCAGGCGCCACTGCTTCGCGTTCTCCGACCACAGGCTGTAGGCGCAATGGCCGGGCTGGCCGCCGGGCGTGGAGGGGACGCCGTGCGCCTTCGCCGCCGCAGACCCGTAATAGCTCAACGCGCCGCAGACGCCGCCGACCTTCACCGCGCGTTCGTGGCGCAGATAGGCGTGTTCCCAGGCGGGATAGTAGTCGCTCCCCTGCACGGAGCGCCCGAAGAAATTGTAGGTGCGGTAGGGCGCGGCCCAGCAGACGTCGCCATACTGGCGCGGCGGCACGCAATGGCGTTCGGCGAGCCAGCGCGCGTTGTCCGCGTCGCACTGGTCGGGAAGGAGGACGCAGCGCAGCTGGTCGCAGCGCAACGCGTCGCTCCCGCGCGCCAGCTGCTTCTCGGCGCGCAGCGCCAGCATCTCCTGGAGCAGCAAAATCATGTCATCGGTCTTGCCTGGCGAGGAGACGTTGAGGGCGGCGGCCGTGCCCCAGCGCCGCACCACCTCCGACGACAGCATCTCCGGCACGCGGCAGACTATCTGGTCGAGCGCGTCCAGCGCCGTTTCCCACGTGCCGGACGGCTCGCCGGAGCTGAAGAAATCCTCCATCCAGGGGCCGTTTCCGAAAAAGGCCTCCAGGAAGGCCGCCCCGCCGGGACGCCCGCAAATCGCGCGGAAGGCGCTCTCGGGGATGACGGCGCGCGCGTAGGCCGCCGCTTCGGGTTCGCCGGGGCGCAACCCCCACGGGCGCACGCTCTTGTCGATGGCGAGGCCGGGGCGCACGACGCGTTCCGCCGGGACGCGCGCCAGGGAGAGCTTGCCTATTTCGCCGTCGGGGTCGGGACAATCGACCGCCAGAAAAAGCGAATCGGGGAGTTCCGGCCCGGAAACGTCGAAGTAGACCGTGACCGTGCCGCCGACGGGGATTTCCGCCCCAACCGCCAAATAAAGGCCCGAAACCGTCAGCCCGTCCAGGCGGAACGTCCCCCTGCCCTTCTCGCGGGCGAGCGTCAGCGCGTAGCGCCCGGGCCGGCGAAGGACGCGCGGCACGCCCACGGCGACCTTCCACGTCTGCTTGCCCTTGCGGACGTGACGGTCGCGCCAGCCGTAGGGAATGGCCACGGGGCCCTTGCCGCGCAGGCAGAGCAACCCTTGGGCGGCCAGGCCGAAGTGCGTGTCGCCGCCCATCGCCAGAACGGTCTGGAGGAGCGCCTCCATCTCGGCGTCCTTGGCGCGGTCGTCCTGATGGACGATGTAGCGCAGCATCAGGAGGCCTTGGCGCTGGTTGGCGTCGAGGTGCGCCTGATACTTGGATTCCAGCCCGGCGATGTAGGCTTCGGCGCCGGCGGCGTCCTTGTTCTTGACGAAGTCCTGCACCTTGTAGCAGGCGTCGGCGGAGGGGTCGAAGGTCAAGGCGAAGTTCCACCCCGTCTCGTCGGAAGGATCAAGGCGCTTGAGCTGCTCCCAGCCGCGCTTGAAGAAGGTTTGCGACCCCCGGACGCCCAGTTCGGAGGCGACGAGGCGCAGGGCTTCGCCGGTGCTGCCGGCATCGTTCTTGGCAAGCAGCGCGGCGACTTGGGCCTCGCGTTCGCGGCCGGCGGCAAGGCAGTCGCGGAGGAGGGCGCGGGCTTCCTCGCCTTCGGCGGCGGGCAGCCCTTCGCGCAGCAGGACGCACGATCCGGTCGCGTCAAACCACGCAAAGGCCGGAATCCGCCCCACGACATCCATCCGAATGGACTTTTGGTCCTCCCAGGTCGCCTTGACGGCGTCGGTGACGCGTTCGGGGGCGTCCACCGTCGCGAGGGAAACCCCCGCTTCGCTCTTGAAGCCGGCGCTTTCCCAGACCTTCTGGAGGCCGGAAGCGGCGTCGCACCAGTCGCTCCCGGCATAGAGCACCGCCTGTTGGGCGGAAGCCAAGGCGGCGAACGCCAGCGCGGCAAAAGCTGTTGCGGAAAAACGCTTCATGGGATTCCTTTACTTGACGCTGAGGCGCAAATCCAGCGAAGGATAGGCCTTGAGGAAGGTTTGCGGCAAACCGCCCACCTGGCGCACCTGGCGGCAGGCCTGAAGCACCTGCCCGTCATAGGTCTTGTCGCCGGAAGAACTTTTGAGGCTGATGCTGCGCACGGAGCCGTCGAGCGCAAAGGCGACGGTCAGCACAGGTTCGCGGCCCGTGGGCGAAGATTCCAGCCCGTAGCGGTCGCACGACTCTTTGAAGGCGCGATTGATGATGCCGTAATAGCGCGAGGCGTCGTTGGGCGGCACCTGGTTTTTGTTGCCGGGCCTGGCGCCGGCGTTGAGCATTTTGGCGATTTCTTCCGCAGAAAGGGCCTTCTGGGTGGGCGCCTTGGTGACGTCCTTCTTGCCTGTGGTCACCGGGCCGACGCGTTCGCCCTTGACGATGGGCTTTCGGACGGGTTTGGGCTTCTCGGGCTTCTTTTCTTCAGGCTTTTTCGCCTCGGCCGGCTTGGGTTTCGGCGGATCGGCCGGTTTGGGAGGCTTGGGCGGCTCTGGCGGAGGAATGGGGTCCGGATCCGGCGGAGGCGGAGGATCCGGCTCGGCGGGCGGAGGCGGTTCAGGTTCCGGGGGTGCGGGGGGATCGGGCTCGGGTTCGGTCGCCTCGTTCGGCTCTTCGGAGAGCGTGTCGGCGGCGTTTTCCTCCGTGACGACCAGGAACTCCATCGGCACGATTTCCTCGTTCACGCTGAGGCACCCCCCCACGGACACGAAAGAAAGGGACATGAAGATGGCGAAATTGATCGCCACCGACCAGAGCCATGCCGAACGGTTTTTCCTCATCAAGGGCTATTGTAGCACGAAACGCGCAAGAACCTTAAGAAGCGCGCGCACGAAAAGCGAAACCTGCCTACTGCACTAGCCAGCGGAACGCGCCTCAGCCCATCCAGGCTTCGAGCCGTTCGGACAGCGCCACGCGCGCCGGATCGACCCGTTCGGGCGCCACCGCCAGATACGCCGTGCCGCAGCGGACGCAAAACGCGCCCGGACGCACCGGCGCGCCGCACTCCGGGCACGTCCGCTCCAGCACCTCGCCGCAGAGAGCGCAGTGCACCTCGCCCGCCTGGAGCGCGTGGCGTCGCGGAAAAAGCGTCACGGAATCGCCAATCGCCGCAGGCAGGTTGCCGGGACACTCCGGGTTGGGGCAGAAGGCATACGCCGCCTCTTCTTGGCGGGGCGCGGCCTCCAATTCGTCGCCCGAGGGGGGAAGCAATCCGAGCACTTGGCAGATTTTGCCGATGGTCGCCCCGTTGAGCGCCGTCGTGCGGCCCGTCTCAAACATTGAGAGGGCGGACTGTTTGCAGCCCACCTGGCGGGCGAGCGCGCTTTGCGTCATGTGACGCTGCTGGCGGGCGCGTCGAATCTGGCTGCACAGGGTCTTCATCGCCGGATAGCATAGCGCATCCTGGGTCTAAAAGACAAGAAAAAGTTATCAACATTTTTATAAACATGTGTTGATAAATTTCGGCGCGCCGGTTCACAACCCTGAACGAATGTCAACAAGTTCATATCTATGTTTACAATTTTGATTCGTCATCCTTTCTCGACCTCCTTGTGAACAACTTTATCAACAGATGTTTATAAACTTGACGCGGCAGGCGCCTAAAATGTCGAAAACCGACCCTTCTGGCCTTCCGAGGCTGAAAGACCGGCAATCCGGTACCGAAAAAGCAGCAACCCGGGGCGAGAAGGTGGAAAACCCGGCACAAAAGGAAAAAGGCCCGAGGCGGCAAAGCGGAAATCCCGAGGCGGAAAGAGTGGCGACCCGGGGCGGAACGAGTGTCAACTAGGCGCGGGAAAGTCAAAACCCAGGCGCGGACTCTTAAAAGCAAACGGAGCGCCTGGGGCGCTCCGTCGCAGGGTCGTTTCCGAAACGCATTAGGCGTTGGGGATGCGCAGGGGCATGATGACGTAGATAAAGGGAATCTTCTCGCTGAGAATCTTCGCGGAGGTGTAACCCTCTGAAATTTCGAAGGTGACGGTGTCGGTGTCCAGCGCGCCGAGGCAATCCTTGATGTAGGCGGGATTGTAGGAGGCGGCGAGGGCGCGGCCGCTGTATTTGATGGGGAGGACGGCGTTGGCTTCGCCAGATTCCACGTTGCTGGCCGAGAGGTTGAGGGCGCCTTCGCTGAAAGAGAGGCGGACGGCGCGAATCTTGTCGCCGGACATGATGTCCACGCAGGAGATGGCGTCCATCAGTTCTTTGCGGTTGACGGTGATGCTTTCGTCGCACTTCGTGGGGATGACGCTCTGGTATTTGGCGTAGACGCCCTCGATGAGCTTGCTGTAGAAGCGGAAGGTGCCGCAGTCGAAGACGATCTGGTTGGTCTGCCCGTAGATGGTCATGGGGCCATCGCCGGTCAGCAGGCGCTGAAGGAGCTGGACGGCCTTGGAGGGGAGAATCATCTCGCAGGAATTGTCGACGGGGAACTCGACCTCCTGCTCCACGAGCGCCAGGCGCTTGCCGTCGGTGGCGACCACGGTGAGCTTCGCGTCGGCGAAACGCAGCAGGAGGCCCGTGAGAATGCGGCGCGTCTCGTCGGTGCCGACGGCATACGCCGTCTTGCGGAGCATTTCGCGGAAGACCGCACGGTCGATGGTGAAGCTCTTGCTGTCCTCGTCGGGTTCGCGGATGGCCGGATACTCGCGCATGTCCATGCCCAGCACGCGATACTTCGCCGCGCCCGTCACGATGCGCGCCACGTCGTCCGAATCGATGTCGAACTGCACCTCGCCCTCGGGCGCCAAGCGCAGAATCTCCACGAGCTTGCGCACCGGGAGCGTCGTGCGGCCGGGCTCGTCCACCTTCACGTCCGCCGTCAGCGCCGCGCGCACCGAAACGTCCAAATCCGTGGCCGTCACTTCGAGCGTTCCATCCTCGCGCGCCTCCACCATGACGTTGGAGATGATTTGCAGCGCGGGCTTGCTCGGCACAATGCTCTGGATGCTGGACAGCAATTCGAAAAGGCGGCTCTTGATGACGGTGAACTTCATGGTCTGTCTCCGAAAAACATTCGCTTCGGCAAAAAGCGATTGCCGACATTTTATCAAACTTCCCCCGCCCCTCGCATCAACAAAACGCGCCCTCCCTCTCTCCTCAGACGGCTAGCTCGAAAATCGTCACTTTTGCTTGCATTTCGCGTAACTTCCCCCGCCCCGCCGCCGGGTTTTGTCCTCTCCCGACCCTGATGTGCCGCCTTCCGGCGGCGGGAAGCTTCCTTGGCGGAGCCGGGCTACATTCACGCCAGAGGCGGATGCACCGTCCTCCAGAGGCTGACCGAGGTCAAATCCGCCCCGGTGCGCGAAGCAATCAAGAAACGGGCCCTTTGACTGTCTGAAAGGGCTTCTCGCTCTTCTGGAGGCGGATGGCGCTTCTCCCCGAGGCGGGTTTGCCGTGAAGTCGCCTCGGACTTGCCTCGCGTTGCTTCGCAACGCCGCGCGCGAAGCGTCCTTGACCGCGTCTTGCCCCTCTAAACATTGCTTAAATAAATAATGTAGGGTTAAAGAAGGTGGTGTCGATTGCGTTCATAAGTGTCGGATCGGTTGTGCCGTCAAGAGGTTAGTCTCAATTGGCGTTGTCGAGAAGCGGTGGAGGAGATGTCGGCACTTTTTCAAAAGTGCGGCTTTGGGTGCTTTTTCTTTCTGATTTGGTTCAAAAAGGAGGGTTTTTCTACAAAATAGCGACGAATTATCGACACAATTATCTACACGGGGTGGCTTCTTGTGATGGCGTTTTTTCATGCGGGTCTGCATAAAGTGAGATGCCGGAAGAAAATGTAGAAAACTAAAGAAAAGGAATCGTATTTTCATAATTTTCATAAGGTTATTTTATTGTTACTTTTTTGGTTTCTCTTGATAAGCCATTCATTTTTCGAGAGGGAAAATGGAGGGCTTTCGATGAGTTATTTTGTTTCTCGACATCTTTTAGACCTTTTTATGGACGCTTTGGGCGAATTATCGACATAGTTGTTGACATGAAGCGCACACGAGGTCTTTTCTTTAAAAACGAAACGGCGCAGGATGCGCCTGCGCCGCTGGGGTGTGCCCGGTCTGTTCAGTCGGCAAGGTCGGAAATCGTCTTGCCGAGCATTTGAAGGATTTCTTTGATCATGCGGACGACGTTGGCGTCGCCTTCGCGGTAGAGGTCTTGAATGAGGTTGCAGGAGTGGATGACGGTGGTGTGGGTGCGCCCGAAGCAGCGGCCGATGTCTTTCATCGAGCAGGCGGTGAGTTTGCGGCTGAGGAAGATGGCCACTTGGCGCGGCAGGGCGTGGCCGCGGACGCGCGATTCGCCGGTGAGGATGGCGACGGGCAGGTTGGCGTTCTTTGCGGCCGTTTCAAGGATGATTTCGGGAGTAAGCTGGGCGTGCTCGCTCTCTTCGTCGATAAAGGCTTTCAGGATGCTCTTTTCAAGGACGTCGACGGTGACGAGGCTGGCGTCGCAGCCTGGAAGGACGCGGATGTAGTTGACCGTGCTGGTGAGGGCGCCTTCCAGGGCGCGGACGCTGCTGCTGACGCGTTCGGCGATGAACTTGAGGATGTCCGGCCCGAGGGTGACGTCTGGGAAGGACTGCGCCTTGAGCATGAGGATGTTGAGGCGCGTTTCGTACTGCGGCATGTCGATGTCGAGGCAGGGGCCGTGCTGGAAGCGCCCGATGAGGCGGTCGGCGACGTCGGTGATTTCGGCCGGCGGCCGGTCGCTGGTCATGACGATTTGGCTGTTGTTTTCGCGCAGCGCGTTGAAGATGTTGAAGAATTCGTCCTGGAGGCCCTTTTTCCCGGCCATGTACTGCACGTCGTCCACCAGCAGAATGTCGGGCGTCCGGAACTTCGTCCGGAAGGCCTCGCGCAGTTCGTCTTGCTTCCACGAGCGCACATACTCGTTCATCAGCCCCTCGCTCGTGACGTAAAGCACGCGGATGCCAGGCTTTTGGCGGCGCGCCTCGTGGCCGATCGCGTGCAGAAGGTGCGTCTTCCCCACCCCGGTCGGCCCGTAGAGGAAGAGCGGATTCGAGCGCGAATCGCCCGGGTTGCGCGCGATATACTTCGCCATCGTCAGCGGAAATTCGTTGCTCGGCCCCTGGACGAAGTTCTCGAAGGTAAACTGCGGATTGAGCTTGGACTCCTGGGCGGCGGGCGTTTCCTCGAAAACCGGTTCTGGCCGCGGCGCCTCCCGGCGTTCCGGCGCCCGGACCGAGAAGCGCACCTTGAGCGTCGGCGCCCCTCCTGCGCGCTGCAGCGCAGGCTCGATGAAGACCAGCAGCTGCTCGGCCTGCTTGACGTCTTTGTCCTCAGGCAACAGCACCGAAAGCGCGTCGTCCGAAAGCGACGTCCCGACGCTTTCCTCGCCGCCGAAATAACGCATCAGCGTCGTTTCCGCCAGATCCTTCGTCAACTCGTGGAGCGTCCGCTTCCAAAGCCCGTCAGCATCCATGTCCATCTTCAAACTCTTTTCGTTCCTCGCCGCTTTTCGAGCGGTTGAAAACCCGAATGTCGCTTTTTGCCCGGTTGTCCGGAAAACGGCATTCGGCCATTTGCCCCTGCCGCGCCTTCGCGCCACGGTGGAGCCGTTCGGCCTGACCCGCGCCAGCGCCGGTCTTCCGCCGGAACGCGCCGCGCGACCCTGTGCCGCGCCGCCCGCGTTCTTTGATGTCCGGCCCTCGCCCTCGTGCGATGGAGATGCCGCCATCCGTCTTCAACCCCTGTCTGCGCCAGTGCCCAAGACACCAGCTGCCGGACAGAGGCCCGGCAGAAAACGCCCACATTATACCACCGCCGCCCCGCCGTCCCCAAAGACTTTTTATAGATAACTTGTCGACACGGTTATCGACATAATCTGCATTTGATAATATTATGAAAATAAAAATGTTGTTCTTTATCTACACATTATGAACACCTGTGTTCACAACCTTGTTTACATTGTGTGTTCGCGTCCCCTCCCCCACCCCGTCGCCAAAATGGATTCTGCTTGATTGAAAACGACTTGCCTTAAACCGGAAAACAGACACTTCCCCTTGTCAAGAAATACTCGCCGCATGGTGAAAGCAGCAGCCTTTTGAGTCGAAAGCAAGCACCCTCTCGCATGATGGAAAATCGGTCGGCGACACCTTTTTGCTGCCCCCTCTCACACCTTGCTCAAAAGAAGTTGCCGCGCCGGATGTTTTTAGAGCTGACATGTGCGGCGTTGAAAGGGAGCTCAAAAGAAGTTGTCGTGACGGATGATTTTTCGAGAGGGGTCGGAATCCGCACGCAGTCGAAGCGGGTTCTTCATCCGTCAGCCGCTGGCTCGCCAGATTCTCCGCGCCCAAGCGAGCAGTGAGGTTTAGCGGGATTGTTTTTGCCCATTTTTGTGCTGCCCAAGCCATGCCAACGAGCCATTTTTAAGTCTGAAACGCAATAGAATTATTGTTATCAATGAATTATACAATAATTTTGCTCATGCCACGGCTCACAATCCGTCAAAAGCCCTCGCCTTGGTATAATATGGCTATGAATCGAAAAAAAAAAGAGAGCGACGGGCAGACGGCTGACGTTCTTGTTGTCGGTGCGGGCCACGCCGGATGCGAAGCCGCCTTCGCCGCCGCGCGAATGGGCTGCAAAACGGTGCTCGTCACTTCCCGCCGCGACACCTTGGGCCTCATGCCCTGCAACCCGGCTGTCGGCGGACTTGCCAAATCCCACCTGGTTGTCGAACTGGACGCGCTTGGCGGCGAGATGGGTTTCAACGCCGACCTGACTGGTCTCCAGTATCGGACGCTCAATGCCTCCCGCGGCCCCGCCGTCCGGGCCGTCCGGATCCAATGCGACAAGGCCGCCTATTCCGCCAGGCTCGCCGCCGTCGCCGCCTCCCTCCCAAATCTCGAACTCGTGGAAGGCACCGTCGTCGACCTACTTTTCGCTCCCGTCCAGCCTTCCGCTCGTGTTCCGTCCTCCGCTCCCGCGCCCCGCTCCTCCGGAGAGGCTTCTCCCCTCTCTCCCCATGCCTCCGCGCCGACACCGGGTTCTGAGGCGGAAGGCGCTTCCTCCGGGAAGGCGTCCTCGCCCGAGACGCTGGCCGTTGGCGCCCCCGCCCCGCCAAGCGCGCCCGGCAGTTCCTGTCCTGTTCTGCCGCCATCGCCAGTCGCGTCCCCCTCCACCTCGTCGAGAGAGTCCGGAATTGCCTTCCAATTTTCGACGCCACGGCTCGGGACGTTCCCCTCCCCCACCCCGCCGGTCGCTTCTGGACAGCCCGCTGTGCCGGCAGGAAACGGCGCAACGCCTGAAAACGCGCGGAATGCGGCGAAAAAAGAAGCTGATGGCGCGCCCGGCGGCTTCGGCGCCACGAAACCCGTCGGCGTCCTGCTCGCCGATGGACGCCGCCTCTTCGCAGGACAGATCGTCTTTACCTCCGGCACGGCCTTCGGCGGCAAAATCTGGGTCGGCCACTGCGGCGTTCCCGGCGGAGGAGACGCCCGTCCCGCCGTCAAACTCCCCGAAACGCTTGAGAAAGCCTTTCCTTCCCTGAAATGGCGGCGACTGAAGACGGGCACGCCTCCGCGCCTCTTCAACGCAGGCATCGACTGGTCTAAACTGGAGGCCCAGCCGGGCGAAACGTCGCCCGTTCCTTTCTTCTCCCGCAAGATGAATCTGGCTGAAAGCCAAATTCGTCTTGCGCGGCCCTCTTCCCCGAAGGCCCGGAATCCTTCGAAAACTCCGGACGTTTCGGACGACGACGCCCGAGAAAATGGCCGAGAATGCGCGTCTGGCGCGCCTTTGGAGCCATGCGGCGCGTCCAATGTTCCACGTGGAACACCGCCGGTCATTCGTTGCCGGCCGGCGAAAGATGTTGCCGTCCCGGAGAAAACGGTTTTGCCGTCCGGCGTTTGCCGCGAGCCGGAAAATGCCTTTTTTTCGGAGGGCAGAGCAAATGTTCCACGTGGAACATCCGGCGTTTTGGAATCCTGCGGAGCCCCGGCAGATGAACGCCGCGGAGTTTTTCCCGCAGGCGGCTGCACGACGCTGGACGCAGCCATGACGGAAAGCAGAACAGGCGCTTCGCAAGGCGGATGCTTTCTTCGGCCGGAGACATGGTGCGCGGTTCCTGTTTTTTCCGGCGGCTCGGCGGAAGGCCCCGTTCTCCCGGGGATTGAAAAGGATGTTCCGCCCGGAATGTCCGAAAGCCAAGATCTCGATTGCTTCCAAGGCCCCGCTTTTTCGGGACGGGGCGATGCTTCGCATGGCGCGGTCGCTTCCGCCGTCCGCGCCGGTGTTCCACGTGGAACATCCGGCGTTTTGGAATCCTGCGGGGCCACGGAAGGACGCCGGGGCTGGTTTCTTCCGTGTCTCCATGAAGCCGAAGTTTCCCATGCCCGGCGCGCCTTTGCCGCTGAACCGTCCGCCTTCCAAAAAGGGGGTTCCTGCGCGGAAACGGCGCCCGCCGGGGAAAACGGAACTTCCGGCGGTTCGGAATCGGCGTCTTTTGGGCAAAACCGGGATTTTGGCGCGGAATCGGCGTCTGCCGGCAAAGCCGCTCTTGGCGCGGGCACGACTGTCTTCTTCGGGCGGGAAAAACCAACGGTTTCCGCACAGAACCGGGCGGCGATCGCCGGGCAGGAGGAGACGGCGGGCGCCGTCCGGGAAGAGACAGCGGTTTCCGGCGGCAGCGGGGCGCGGGGCATTTTCGGAACGCCTCCCGCGGCTTATGGCGAAGGCGGTTCCGCGTTGCGGGGCCTCGCGTTCGGGCCGTCTGGGCGCCCGGTCGTTCCGGGCGTATGGCGTCTCGATGCCGGCTTTGCCACATACCGCCAGCCGGAAATGGCAGAGTCTCTGCCGCAGGACGGTTTCGGCGGAACGCAAGGCGGCGCGGCAGATCAGGGGGAAGGGGGCGTGTCGTGTGGTTTGTCGCCCTTGTCGCCTGAGATGGCGACTGCGCTCGAACGGGCGCATGTCGCTCAATTGCCGTGCTTTAGAACGCATACGACGCTGGAGAGCCACCGCATCGTCCGGGAGCATTTGTCGGATTCCGCGCTATATGGGGGCGACATCACGGGCGAGGGGGTGCGCTACTGCCCGAGCCTTGAGGACAAGATCGTCAAGTTCGGCGACCGGGGCGGCCACCACGTCATTTTGGAGCCCGAGGGGGCGGAGTGTCCGTGGTGCTATCCGAACGGGCTCTCGAATTCGCTGCCGGTCTCGGTGCAGGAGGCGCTGGTGCGCTCCGTTCCGGGGCTGGAGCGGGCGGAGTTTGCCGCGCCGGCCTACGCCATCGAATACGACTGCATCGACCCCCGGGCACTGGATGCGCGCTTGGCGTTGAAGGAGTCGCCCTCGCTTTTCTTCGCCGGGCAGATCAACGGCACGACGGGTTACGAGGAGGCTGCGGCCCAGGGATTTCTGGCGGGGGTCAACGCGGCCTTGGCGGCGCAGGGGAGGGAACCGTTCGTCTTGTCGCGGACGGAGGCGTATATCGGCGTGATGGTGGACGATCTGATCGCCAAGGGCGCGGACGAGCCTTACCGGATGTTCACGTCGCGGGCGGAGTATCGTCTGTTGCTGCGCCCGGGGAATGCCCATCTCCGCCTCCACATTCACGCCAAGCGTCTCGGCATCGTCGCCCCGGAGTTGCTGGCGCTGACAGAGGCCGAGGCGCGCTGGCTGGATGAGACGGAGGCGCTGTGGCGCCGCGACGCGCTGGACGGAAACGGCTTGACGCGCTGGAAGTTGCTGGCAAGGCCTGAAACGGATTATGCGACGGCTGTGGCTGCGCGGCGTCCGAGGCCAGACGCGGCCTCTGGGGTAGGGAAGGGTGCGAAGGAGACGTCTTCCTCGCCGGCCGCCATCCCGGAGGATTGGCGTGAGGAGTTGACGCTCCGGGCGAAGTATGAGGGTTACATCGCGCACGAGGCGGCCCAGGCGGCGCGTCTCCGGCGGGCGGAGACGACGGCCATTCCTCCCGATTTCGATTACGCATCGGTGCGCGGGCTTCGCCTTGAGGCGCGGGAACGCCTTTTGCGAGCCCGCCCGGCTTCGCTTCATCAGGCCTCGCGCATCCAGGGGGTCAATCCCGCCGACGTGGCCCTTTTAGCCATCGCGCTCCGCGCGTGACGCCTCTTGCGGGTTTGCGCAGCAGCGCTTGGTTTGCTGTGCCGGGGCTTCTCGCCCCCGCGCCCCTCGGCAGCGCTGGGGGCGCTGCACCCCGAATGAACTGCGCGGGTGCTTCGCAGGGGCAGGGAGGGTGTCGCGGGGAGCTGCGGGGGCTTCTCGCCCCCGCCCCCCTCGGCAGCGCTGGGGGCGCTGCACCCCGAATGAACTGCGCGGGTGCTTCGCAGGGGCAGGGAGGGTGTCGCGGGGAGCTGCGGGGACTTCTCGCCCCCGCCCCCCTCGGCAGCGCTGGGGCGCTGCACCCCGAATGAACTGCGCAGGTGCTTCGCTGGGGCAGGGAGGGTTCGTGGGGAGCTTCGGGGGCTTCTCGCCCCCGCGCCCCTCGGCAGCGCTGGGGCGCTGCACCCCGAATGAACTGCGCGGGTGCTTCGCTGGGGCAGGGAGGGCGTCGCGGGGAAAATCGCTCTGTCTTTGGGCGGCGTTGGCGGGTGTTTTGGGGGCGGACCGGGGTGGGGGAGCGGGTCGGTTCGCAAGTTTTTATTGCAGGAAGTCGCTCGTTGTGATACTTTATATGCGTATGATTGAGTTAGCGAGTAGACTTTTGCAGCGGAGTCTTGCGTTTCCGCGCAGGGCGGCGGTTGCCGCGGCGTGGGCGCTTTTGGCGTCTGAGGCCCTTGTTTTTCAGGGGTGCGGGGAGGAGCCGGAGGCCGCGCAGGCGGCGCCGGATCCTTACGCGGCGCTTGACGCGGCGTATCCGCAGGGGCGCCCTCCGCTGGCTGACGTGGCGACGCGAGAGCAGGACGCGGAGTATATGGCGCAGGTGTGGGCGGGCGCCGCGGCGTTTGCGCAGGCGTCGGCGGAAGCGGAGCGCGCGCGGTCGGCGGCGGAGCATTACCGCGGGATTCTGGTCGCGGCGCTGGAGGCAAAGCATCCCGGACGGGAGTTGCCGCAGGCGCTGGTGGACGACGTGCTGGCGAAGGACGACCATTACCAGAAGCTGTTGCAGGCGTTGGCGGAGGCCGAGGCGCGCCGCGATGCCGTTCTCAAGGAAAATCTTTCGATGATCCGCGCGAAGATGTCTTCGGCGCGGGACGATTATGACGCTCGGCTCAAGGAGGCGGACGCGGCGGCGAGGGCTGCCGGGCTGCCGACGCGGGCCGAGGCGCAGAACCCTGGGCAAGGGGCGGACGTTCCGCCCGCAGGCGGGGTTCCGGCGGAAAGGCCGGAGTGAACAAGGATTTGTGAACCCTCAGACGTGAGGCTACAGCTATGAAGATGAAGTCAATGTTTTTGGCGATTGCGGCGGCGGCAGGGCTGTTCGGCACGGCTTTCGCGCAGACGGCGGACAAGACGCACCTGCAGACGTACGTGCGCATCGGGTCGATCGTGAAGGCGGTCCCGGGCGACGTGGATCCGAATCTGCCGCTTTCCGCTTCGACGACGCCGCAGATCTACTTCGACGTGAAGCTGGTGGACACGGCGGCGGCGGCGAGCCGCTGGACGCTCATCGGCAACGCGCTGAACGCGGACGTGACGGACCGGCCTTACCTGATGCTGAACGTGCCTCTGAAAGGGACGAGCACGAAGGAGGGCGTTTCGCTGAACGCGGGCGAAGCGTCGACGGAGACGACGACGACGGCGGTGGCGTATTACGTCGGGCCGGCGGGTTCGTCGGGCGACACGATGCGATTTGTCTACAATGTGCGCCCCGGCGACATTTCGGAGGCGATTTCCTGGGCGAACACGTCGTCGGGGCATCCGAGCTTCGGCGGCGCGGTGAGCGGCATCACGCTGAGCATCGTCAAGCCGACGGGTTCGGCGAGCTCGGCGACGCTCGGGCTCAGCACGGACTGCCTGCAGTGGGACGCGTCGGTTCCGCCGGCGTCTCGCCTTGACAGCGGCGCGGGCCGCGACTGGCCGGTGGCGGGCTACACCCTGACGATCGGCGACGAGGGCAACCGCAACCAGGGCAAGCTGTACCACGGCTTGGTGCCGTTGACGGTGTCGACGCCCGGCGGGGTGGCTCCGGCGGGCTTCACGAGCGCGTCGCTGGTGAACCAGTGCTATGTGTGGGCCGAAACGGTGAGCGGCACGGGCGCCAAGACTTACGTGAACATCGTCGCCACGCAGGTCTCCTCGGGTTCCGAGGCCATTGCGGAGGCGGACGGCTCGGCGGCGACGCTGGCGGCGTTCGACGAGCACGGCTTCTTCACGGGCCCGGCGGCGGCTTCGACGGCGGCGTTCGCGCCCCAGCGCTTCTATCTCAATGTGTCGCAGGCCATCCCCGCGGGGACGACGGTGCGCATTTGCTACGGCGTGCGCGACGACGGTGCGGTGGCGGGGGTGCCGACCTCGCTCTACACGTATGCGGAGTACACGGTGGCCGCTTCGCCGCTGACGCCGGCGCAGGCGACCTATGACGTGCTGTCGGCGGACTTGGTGGAGGAATCCTTCGAACTGGAGACGACGCTTTCCACGACGCTATATGACGCGCCGGCGGCGGGCGCCACGGTTTCGGGCGGCACGATCACGGCGTCGGCCGGCGAATCGGTCACGCTCTTCATCCGCAAGAACGGCATTGACGCGCTGCGTTCGGCGGGCAAGCTCTACGCGGCGGTCGAGCAGATTTCGGCTTCGAACGCGGCGCGCGTCTCCTGGAGCCATTGCGACGTGGAGATGGATCCGGCCGCGACGGGCGACTACAGCATGACGTTCTCGATTCCGGCGAACGCGGCGGGCGGCGTGACGGAGTATCGCATCCACGTGCCTGGCTTGACCCCGGGCAGCGCGGTGGACACGCCCTATTACCTTAAGGTTAAAGCGACGGCCAAGCGCGAGACGATCCGCTTGGTGCCGGCGGAGGGGAACGCGGGCGTCGGCACGGAGTTCCTCCAGTCGGGCGCGGCGGCCGACGGCGTGGTCTCCTTCCTGGAGTATCAGCTGGTCGTGAAGGCCGACGCCACGAAGGCGCGCGACTTCCTCGTCTTCCCCGTCACGGACAACGGCTATGACATCGACAAGGACGCCCACCTCACGACGGCGTCGGGCGACACGATCAAAGCGATGGACGCCATCTCGAAGTATGTGCTGCTCCAGACGAACGGCGTCTCGGTGGGCGCGTCTTCGGCGCCGACGCTCCGCCTGCGCGTCGAGAAGGGCGAGACCTCCAAGACCTTCTACGTGGCCGCGCTGAACGATTACATGCGCGACAAGGTGCTCGCGGGCTCCACGATTCAGCTCTCGGCCGCCAGCATCCTCGGCAAGTCCAAGACCGACACGATGGGCGACGTGGTCTTCTCGGCGGCGTCGTGCAACGCCAACGGCGTCATCACCGGCCTGAATGACGACTGCGAGCTCAAGGTGCAGCCGGTCATCGTGAACCGCCCCCCGCAAGTCATCGTGACCGGGGCGCCGACCTCCGGCGCGCTCAACAGCACCATCAACTTCAGCTTCACGGCGACCGACCTCGCCCAGGGCGTCCGCACCGTCGCCGGCGGCCGCGAATACGCGATGGACTACCTCGTGGCGCAGATGAACTACGGCGACGGCAACACCGACACCTATCTCTACGCCGACGACGACGTGATGACGGCGATGATCGGCTCGAAGGGCTGGGACGCCGAGCTCAGCGACATCGCCAGCCGCTACGGCGTGGCGGTGGCCGACATCAAGACGGGCGGCGCCAAGCGCAAGTCGCGCAACGGCAAGTCCGTCCAGACGAATGTCGCCTTCAGCCACGTCTACACGAGCGGGTCGCAGTGCCAGTGGTCGCTGGCGGTCTACGACTCGGCGGGCGCCTCGGCGAGCGCGTCGGGCGTCATCGAGCTAAGCACCGAGCAGCTCTTCCAGTTCTACACCTGGACGAAGGCGACGGGCGGCTTGGGCTACGTGCTGTGGTCCACCCAGACGGCGGCCGACCTGCCCAAGTGGAACTTCGGCTCCTCCTACACCTACTCGGCGCTCTCGAAGTCCGGCGGCAACACGCTGGTGACGGTGCAGGCCGTTCCGATGGCCGCGGGGGCGACGACGCCCGTCTACACCGAGGCCAAGGTCTCCGCGCGCTACGACTCCTTCTTCTACAAGTGGAGCGCCACCTCCGAATACGAGGAGCTGCTGCCCACCGGCGAAGACCCGAGCCAGAACGTCTACACCCGCGTCATCTCCTTCCACCGCGACTTTGTGCGCGGCGGCGGCACGGCCACCTCGGCGGCCGACTGGTCCGACATCGTGCTGACGGCGGCCTTCGTCCGCGAATGGGCCGGCGGCGACTACCATGAAGCGCGCGCCAACGCCTCCCGCGCCGCCTTCCCCGAATACACCACCGAAGAGCCCTATCTCTACGACTTGGGCGACTACAACACCGACGGCATCCCCGACGGCTGGGCGCTCAAGGTCTTCGGCGCGGACGAGGGCCGTGCGATGATCGAGGGCGCCGCGATGGATTCCACCGGCGCCGAGGGCGACCTCCTGCCCGCGCTCGGCTGGGCCGGCGCCGACAACGCCTACAACACCTCCTCGCGCATCGGGCCGCCCAACGGCTCCTTCGCCCTCACCGGCACGGCCTACGACTACAAGACCCGCCTCCGCGGCCGCGACAGCGCCCTCAACGCCGCCGACGGCCGGGGCAACTGGATCTCCTGGCCGCAGTGGGTCGTCTCCATCCACCCCGAACAGGAATTGACGCCCAATCCCTACGCGATGGCCGGCACCCTGCAAGACGGCACCGGCGGCGCCGATCCCACCTGGACGGAAGCCTGGCAGACGGTGAAGCTCGCCACCTCCACCTATTCGCCCGTGCTGCCCGCCGCGGCCATCGACTCCACCGAGAACGGCGTGCCCTACCTCACGACCGACGTCATCGCCATCACGGTTGACGGCGTGGCGACGGATTGGGCCGTCGTCATCGACGAGAACGGCATCCCGATCCGCGCCGGCGCCACGAACGCGGTCGGCGAGGACGTCTACATCGCCAACACGGTGCGCGTCTGCATCACGGCGGCGAGCGACGACTACGAGCGCATCCGCTACGACTATCCTTCGTGGTGCTACCACCACCTCGCCGCCGACGGCTCCGATTTGGGCTATGTCGCCGGCCAGGCGGGCGCCTATCCCGGCGCGACGGCGGACTACACGACCAACGTCCTCTATCCCTTTGACAACGCGGCCGACACGCAGAACGCCCAGGGCTTCGGCGCCGGCGCCACGCTGGCCTCGATCGACACCTTCGAGGGCGGCAACGACGGCTTTGCCGACGTCTACCGCTATGTCGACGCGCGCGTCCAGCACGGCATCCTGCTCGACGAGCCCTTCCGCGAGGCCATGCGCAACGGCGTCATGGATCCGCGCCTGACCTCCTGGATTTCCCGCGCCACCACCAGCGCCGACCAGGACGGCGACGGCTTCCCGAACGCGCTGGAATACTTCTTCTGGTACTACGCCTCCCGCCTGGCCTATGCGCCGGTCTTCTCCCACGGCGCCCCCGGCGCCGCGCCGGCGAACGTGCAGATCGCCACGCGCGTCTGGCCGGCCATCGACATGCGCCGCCGCGAGACCCGCAACAGCGACGCCCGCTTCCGCACGACCGGCCTCTTCGCCATGGGCCGCCGCTACCTCACGAGTTTCAACCCGCTGCTGAACTACGCCGGCCCCGGCGCGGCGAGCACCGCCAACAACCCCTACACCGACGCCGGCAACGCCACCCACTGCCGCGGCAACTTCTGGGAGCCCATCCCCGTCGACGCGGTGCTGGACGCCTTCCACCCGCTCGTCGGCTCCACGATGGGCGACCCCGACAATGACGGCCTCGGCGCGATGGAAGAAGTCGCCATCGGCACCAACCCCATCGACTGCGACTCCGACAACGACTACCTCCCCGACGGCTGGGAAGTCCGCATGGGCACCGACCCGGTGGTCGACGACGGCGCCGACAACCCCGACGGCGACTACTTCGCCTGCGTGGACGTGCGCCTCTATCCCACCTACCGCCACGTCTACGGCTTCGACTACACCGTCGCGCCCGCCACGGTCGAGACGGTCTCCTACGACCGCGAGGCAGACAAGGTCAGCTGGACGGACGCGTTCGGCGTGGACCACGAGGCGGACTTCAACCCCGCCAACGTGGTCGCCACCGCCGCCCCGACGCTGGATTACGCGCGCCAGGAAGGCCGCATCGTCATGCTCCGCGACTACGAAGTCTACCAGGCCTTCGGCTTCGACCCGATGACTGGCTGGTATTCGGGCGACACCTCCGGCATCGTCGGCGTCATCGAGAAGTTCGGCGCCTACCGCCCGCGCAACACCCGCGCCTTCACCAGCAAGGAAGAGTTCTTCTCCGGCGTGCTCCGCGCCCGCCGCTGGCAGTTGAGCGACTCGATGGAGAACATCATCGCCTGCTCCACCAGCCCGACCAACGCCGACTCCAACAGCGACGGCGTGCCCGACGGCTGGGAAGCCTACGTGGGCGGCTTCTCCCCCGTCGAGCAGGCCGCGCCCGCCGGCCAGCCCGAATACCAGGGCAACCCGTCGGAGGACTACGACCAGGACGGCCTCCCCGTCGCCTCCGAATTCGCCAGCCGCATGATGAACCTGCTGGCCGACGGCAACAACTGCTCCGACTCGATGAAGCAGTTCCGCAGCGAGACGCACGACACCTGGATCAACAAGCTCTATCCCTCCGACCCGTGGAACCCCGACACCGACTTTGACGGTCTCTGGGACGGCGCCGAGGGCGCTTTGGATTTCCGCTACGGCGAGCCCGTCGACACCGCCTATGACGGCGGCGGCTGCAACCCCTGCGACATGGACACCGACGGCGACGGCATGAGCGACGGCTGGGAAGCCCGCTGGTTCCGCGGCGCCGACGCCATGGCGCCCAACCCGACCGTCTTCTCGGATTCGGACTACGACTACGACCGCGACGGCCTGACCAACTACCAGGAGTACCTGACCGGCTTCCTGCGCCACCTGCGCTACGATCTCGGCCCCGACGCTTCGCTCCTCTATCGGGCCAAGCCCGGCAAGCGCACCTGGAACGCCGCCTACGGCAAGTTCGAGTGGGCGACCGTGGCCGACCTGCCCGAGCTCTACACGCCGTCGCGCGAGTTCGCCAACCCCGGCCTCGTCCGCTCCCCCGTCTACTACAGCGACCTGGGCGCCGACGGCGACCCGACCATCTACCACGTGCATCCGCTGGTGGAGGCCCTCGGCCTGAACACCGTCCAGGCGCAGCAGCTCCACCTCCAGAGCGCCACGCTCGTGCAGAGCCACATCGCCGACCCGGCCATCGTCCGCGCGCTGGACACGCAGTGGTGCCGCACCGTTCTCTTCCCCTCGGAGCGCGCCTTCGAGACGGATCTGGGCGAGCAGGGTTCGCTGGACATGGCGATCGAGACTGCGCGCGCGGCCTTCGCCGCCGCCGTCGCGGACTACCGCGCCTACCTCAAGAACATCGACCCGCAGGCCTTCGAGATGCCCGGCGACTTGGTCTACACCATGGCCGCCGCCCTCGACGCGCCGCCCGCCACGCCCGTCCTGAGCGAAATCGCCACGCGCTACGCGGCGGTGGTCTCGACGGCCACGGCGCTGGAGTCTGCGCTCGCGACCGTCTGCTCCGACACGATGGGCGATCCGCGCTATGACGCCAACTACGCCCAGTTCAAGCAGGCGCCCGCCGATTTGGCGGCCGAAGACGTCACGGGCCGCGCCGCCGGCCTGGGCCAGGTGACGGACAATTCCGGCCTCGCCCCCACGGTGATGAACACCTGGAGCTACGTCGAGCAGGTCCGCACCCGGGCCGCCGCCGCCGCCGCCACGGCGCGCACCCGTTTCACCAGGGCGCTCTTCAGCACGGACGACGCCGACTACGGCCTCATGGAGCTGATCGCCCAGATGGATGCCGCCTTCCTGCGCCTCCAGACGGGCGACCCCCGCCAAAACGCCGCCTACAGCGCCTCCAACGTGGTGACGCTTCTCGCCCTCCTCGACCAGATTGACGCGAAGATCGCCACCCTCCAGGCCGGCTTCGCCGTTTCGGCCTATCCCGGCCTCTCCGGCTGGGTGCAGGAGTGGATGGCGCCCGGCGGCCAGATGGATGCCCTCTGGACGGCGCGCCGCGAGCAGATCCTCGCCTACCTCGTGAAGACCGAGAGCATGGACAGCGATCCGGTGGAACTCCGCCGCGAAATCCAGCTTGCCGCCGGCGTCGACCTCGACCTCGCCTCGCCCGCTTCGGTGCGGGCGCTCGACGCGGCGGCCAGCCCGACGGCGCTCACGGGCTACGAGATGGCCGCCCGCGCCGCGTCGATGCCCTTCTTCGTGCACGAGGCGTGCCGCCAGGCCGTTCGCGGCTTCAACGGCGGCCTGTGGACGCAGCCGATCCGCATCGCCTCCTACATCACGCCGGCCAAGGACGGCGACGGCTACCAGCCCGTGCCTTCCGGCCTGCGGATCGTCCCGGAGTGGGACTACGTCTCCTTCCTGCCGGCGCTCGGGCCGATCGGCCTGCACATGCCGTTCCTGCCCTTCGAGCCGGCCAACCCGGCAGGCGAGGGGTATGCCGACCTGGATGAGGCCGTCCGTCTCGGACGCCGGGTCATCAGCGCCGACGACGACGCGGTGCCGCTCTTCGGCTTGGCGCTCGAACCGCGCGGCTCCCGCCGCCTCTTCGGCGCGGTCGCCACGCCTTCGGTGGGCGGCCGCCTGCCCGAGACGAGCACCGGCTCGGCCGACGCCTACCCCACCACCAGCCCGACGGTCGCCGACTCCGACGCCGACGGCATGGACGACTACTGGGAAGTCTTCCACGGACTCAACCCGATTCTGGGCGACTACGCCACGGTCGACGCGGAGCGCAACCTCCCCGTCTCCGGCGCCGCGGAGAGCGTCCAGGCCGACGCGAGCGACTACCAGCTCGACAAGGTGGGTTCGGCCTATGCGCTGACGCTGGCGCGCGGCTCGGTCCGCCGGGTCTACTCCTTCCCGACGGTGCTGCCCGAGCAGTACAACCCCTTCCAGAACGCCCACTTCTACGCGGGCAACGTGACGGGCTACAACTACTACGCCTACCCGTGGCTGGCGGGCGTGCCCTTCGCCGATCCTGACGGCGACGGCCTGCTCAACTCCGAGGAGGCGGTCAACGGCGTCTTCGGCGACAAGGGCGTCCGCTACGGCACCGACCCCTCGCCGCTCTGGTTCACCGATCCCGAGAACCCGAACTCCTTCGCTTCGCGCTTCTACGCCCGCCTGAACACGGCGTCGGCGGCGCTGGAGCACGCGGGCGGCGACCCGGCGGAGGACACCGCGATGGGCGGGGCCACGTCCACCAGCGGCGCCACGCTCTTCTACGGGGCCAACGACGCGATGCCTTACGTCAGCAAGGGCTCGGAGAACGCGCAGGAGTCCGCGCCGGACATCAACGGCAGCGTGCTGCCCTTCGAGGTCAACGAGGGCTTCGACACGGACGGCGACGGCGTCAGCGACCTTACGGAGCTGACGAGCGCCACCATCCTCAGCGGCGACCCGCAGTCCACCCGCACGCCCAACCGCCAGCAGGCGGCCTACTTCGGCGGCGCCGGCGTCCTCCAGTCGATGGCCGACGCGCACTTCGGGCCGCTGGCGCTGCGCACCTTCACCCTGGAGTGCTGGGTGAAGCCCGACGCGACGCAGACGGAGGCCGAGGTCATGCTCATCGACCGCCCGTGGCGCTTTGACGAGACGGCGAACGTTTCGGCCGCCCAGATCCGCCACAACTTCCAGCTCGGCCTGAAGGTGACGGCGGGCGCCTGCGTGCCCTTCGTGCGCTACACCGGCGCGGGCACGGCGCTGGATTCCAGCATCATGACGGGGGTGGACGGCGGCACGCCCAAAGCGTCGCCGACGGTTTCCTCCGCGGCCGCGCTGGTGGCCGATGAGTGGACGCATCTGGCGGCCACCTACGACGGCTCGCTCCTCACGCTCTACGTGAACGGCACCGCGGTCAGCGCGCAGACCTGCACGCTCGTCCCGGCGAACGGGGCGATCGCCCTCAGCGCCTATCCCACCGACGACGTCCGGGTCTACTCCTACCGCCAGGCACCCATCCTGATTGGCGGCACGCCCGCCGACGGCTGGTTCGCCTCTGCGGCCGGGGTCTCGCCGACGGCCGTCTTCACCGACCTCTACAAGGGGCTCTTCCGCGGCTTCATCGACGAGGTGCGCATCTGGAGCGGCGCCCGCACGGCGGCCCAGATCAAGGCCAACGTCCGCCACACCTTCACCGAGGCCGAGCTGGAGAGCAACCGCCTGAGCGCGTTCAACGAGCGCCGTTCGGGCCGCGGCTACTATCAGGACGTCTCGAACGCCGAGTGCCTGGCCATCTACACCTTCAACGACCTGCCCGCCGGCTCCAAGACCGCCGGCGTGCCGGACGCGACGCCCTGGGAGACCTATCCCGGCCAGAAGACGGTGGGCGGCGCGACGACGCCGGGCTCCTTCCTCTACCGCCGCGCGAGCCTGTCGCAGCTTCCGGCGAGCGCGGACGTGACCGCGGGGATGCCGACGGCCGCCACGGAGGTCTTCACCTCCTGGTACGCCCTCTATCCGGCGGCGCTGCGCTCCACGAAGTACACGGAGACGGAGTTCGTGCCCACGGCCCACAACACGGTCGGCCACCTGCCGCTGATGGACGTGGAACACTCCCGCCCGCACCGCTACCGCCGGGCTCCGCTCAGGAACGGCTCGCCGGAGGACCTCTCCACGCCGTCGGGCGACCCGGCGCACAACAAGCCGGCGGACTCGGTCTACTGGTCTGCCTACGCGGCGGGCACGAACGTCACCTCCACGGTGCAGTATCCCAACATCAAGACGAACGCGAACCCCTACGGCTACCGCTACGAGGCGACGATCGGCTTCGACACGGCCACCTACCGCGAGCATGAAGCCTTCACCTACCGGATGGCCTCCGACCTCGTGGCCTTCGGCGACGTCTATCCGAAGTACGACTTCTCCAGCTGGAACAATTCGCCCTCTTCGGATCCGGCGTCGGGCGACCCCGCCGCCGAGCTGACGAAGCCCAAGGAGGACTGGTTCGACTTCGGCAGCGCGACGGGCACCGCCCTGAACAGCCTTCAGAGCTCCAAGGGCGCCGAGTGGCTTGCGGTCAACGTCGCCAACGGCTCGACCGAGGACACCGACGGCGACCGCATGCCGAACTGGTGGGAGAGCTACTACGGCCTCGACCCCGAGAACGCCACGGGCGTCAACGGCCCGCACGGCGATCCCGACGGCGACGCGCTCACCAACTACGCCGAATACCTCGCCAAGTCCGACCCGGCCAAGTACTCGACCGTCGGCAACGAGGTGCCCGACTACCACACGCCGATCTTCTTCCGCCGCGGCCGGCCGACCTTCGGCCTGCTCTACACGGACAACGACTTCGTGGAAGACCACTGGGAAGCCTCCAACCGCAGCGAGCGCCTCTCCGTGGATCTCCATGACGCCCTGGCCGACGCCGACGGCGACGGGTGGAGCAACTGGGCCGAGGCGCGCGCCAACTTCCGCACCGGCAACCACTCCACCAACCCGAACGCCGCCACCAGCATCTCGCAGTCCGGCAAAGTCGTCCGCGAGATGCCCACGCCGGCGCTGCGCATGACGGTGGACTACTTCGGCAACCAGAACGTCTACACCAACGCCGTGGCCGACGCCAAGCTGATGGTCCACGCCTACACGGCCTCCAACAGCAACACCGCGCCCGACGCCACCTTCGAGCTCCCGCTGGCCGCCAGCGGCACCGAAGTGGCCACCGTCGAGCAGGAAATCGGCCTGTGGAACCGCGGCGTCTTCGCCGGCTACCTGCACATCGGCAACATCACGCCCGGCTCGCTCAAGTTCTCCTACCGCCGCATCGTCTCCAACGAGACCACGCAGGAGACGACTTCGGCGACCACGACCACGAACAATACCGAGCAGGAAGCCGTCGAGTTCGTCCTCTACGGGGACACCCGCACGAGCAACGACATCGCCGCCCTCTACGCCGAAATCCCCACCCGCTACGTGGACGAGGAAGGCAACTTCTACCTCGGGACGGCGCGCGTGAACGCCGGCGAGATCAACTACCGCACCGGCTTCTACGTGCTCGACTTCTCCAACGAGGAGGAGTGGCCCGTGGAGGGCTATCTGGAGGACGAGGAGACCGGCCTGCGGCCCTTCGACCGCCGCGAGTTCCTCGGCACCGCCTCCTACAAGTACGGCGTGGTGCCCGGGCAGTCCAACACCTACACGATCGTCCGCCCGGCCTCCGGCTACCTCCGCGAAGGGCTCGCCAACTTCTTCGTCTTCGCCGACCTCAACGGCGACGGCTTCTGGAACGACGGCGAACCGGCCGGCATCCCCGACCAGCACGACGTGGACATCGGCTTCGACCAGGTGAACCGCCCGCTGCACGTCAGCCTCTCGGAAATCGCGCCGCCCGGCTCCGTCCGCCTCGACGTCCGCAACGTCCTGGCGAGCATGAAGCTGCCCGTGGCCGTCTCCGGCTCGACGAGCACCTCCACCAGCACCGACGGGACGAGCACCTCCAGCAGCTCCTCCTCCGGCACGGTCGAGAGCGGCATCCTCAACCCGACCACCGGCGAGGTGCTCGATCCGGCCCTCTTCGGCGGCATCAAGGACGGCGGGATGAAGTATTGGCTCATGCTGACCACCTACGAGAACGTGATCGGCTCCACGCCGTCGATCAACCCCGAAGTGGTCGCCTACGGCAAGCCCTACAACCCGTCCAAGCCCTACCTCACCGAAGACGACATCTTCGCCGAGAGCGCTTCCGGGCTGCCCGGCACCGCCTCCCGCTCGCAGGTCGGCACCTCCTACAAGGCCTACCTCGTGCCCGAGACGCTCTACAACGCCGGCGGCAGCGTCGACACCTGGCGCAACTACAACGTCGCCGTGGTGACGAACTACTTCAGCCACGTCGACGCGTCGGCCACCCGCCTCCTGCGCCCGATCGGCGGCGAAATCCGCCACAACACCGAACTCTCCTTCGAGTGGACGAGCAACGCGCAGGTGCCCACCTTCACCCTCACCGTCCGCAAGGTGCGCGACGCGGCCGGCGCGGCGCTTGCCGCCCCCGTCACGGTCTACTCCGGCACGGCGCGCGGCGTCACGCCCTGCGCCGTCGAGGCCGGCAACGCCAACGGCACGATCTACCGCTACCGCTACACCCTGCCTCGCGGCATCGGCGAACTCCGCGGCAGCGGTGCGCCCGCGCTCTTCGGCAACGGCGGCTACAGCTACTCGCTGAGCCTCCAGCCCTACAACGGCTCGTCCATCGTCCTGGACGGCGACTTCGCCCTCCAGCTCACCGACTCCGGCGATCCGCGGATGCGCACGGCCGACAAGGACACCTCCTACAACGTCCAGGACTCCTGGTACGTCCGCGCCCAGGTGCGCTACAGCGGCGTCCTCAAGAGCGACGCGGACTTCGACGAGCGCCGCCTGATGATCGAGGCCCACTACTCGGCCTCCTTCAACGGCGACCCTGTCGCGGCCGTCTCCGACATCCTCGTCCACGACGCGAGCGACCCTGTCGCCGCCGCGTACAACCCCTACGTCATCATGTCCAAGGACCGCATCGCGCTCCGCGACTTCGACGGCGACGGGGCGGCCACCGACGAGGCCTTCTGGACGACCCGCTTTGACGCGGAGCTCCGCGGCCTGCCCACCGACGACGATGTCTACCTCGTGGCCTACTTCGACCTCAACCTCAACGGCAAGCGCGACGCGTGGGAGCCTTGGGGCTACGCCACCCAAGGCGCGGCCCAGCCCTTCGGCCACTACTTCGACCCGGCGACCGTCAAGCCCGTCAACAGCGGCGTCGATTACCAGGTCGAGTTCTACATCCAGGACGTGGACACCGACAACGACAAGCTCGCCGACAGCTGGGAATGGCTCCAAAGCCGCCTCCTCAACCTCAGCGTCGCCGGCGACTTCTCCGAGTGGGCCGACAACTTCACCGGCTCCGGCGCCAACCACGCCGCGCAGGACATCTGGACCGCGCCCACCGCCTCCTCCATGTCCGCCGCTCGCCGCCTCACCGCCTACGGCGCCCAGCTCTATGGGCTCCCTGTCGGCGGCGTTTCCGACGACGGCCGCACGGTGACGGTCGGCGGCGTGGCCTCCGGCGACGGTCGCTACCTCTTCACCGGCGACGGCGCCGCCTACGGCGCGCTGGCTCTGGATTCCGACGCCGCCCAGCTCCTTCTGGCCGCCGGCTACGACGCCTACATCCTCAGCGTCGGCGACATCGGCTTTGACGGAGAAACGGTCGCCCTCGCCTGGAAGGTGCTCGCCGCCAAGACCGCCGAGCCCGAGACCGAGCCTGAGGACGTCACCGCCCTCTTCGCGGCCGCCGCCTACGAAGGCACCGTCTACGCCGTCTACGGCAAGGCCGACCTCGCTCAGGAAAGCTGGACGCTCCTGGCCACGGTGCCCCTCCGCGGCACCGGGAACCAGGCGGTCGTCGAATCCATCGGCGCCGGAGAGGATGGCGAAAAGCCCGCCTACTTCAAGGTGCGCCTCTTCGCCGAGGGCGACACGCCGCCCGAAGCCCTCGACTGAGCCCCGACGGCCACATCCAAGCGCAGACCCGCCCCCCGGCGGGTCTGCGCTTTTTTTGCGCCCTGCCGCCTCGTGCCCGCGCGGCGGTTGTGCCCTGTTTCCCGCGCGTGCGGAGCCGGGGCGGCAGTTTGCCGATGCGGAGGCGGAGCGTTTGGGGGCGGGTTGGCCGCGGGGCGGGGTTTTGATATGATAGGCGCATGAGCGTTTGGCGCATCGGGTGTCGGATGGGCTGGCGGGGTTTCCTGCCGGCGGCGGGGTTTGTCGCGTCGCTGGCGTGGGGCGCGCCGGATCCGGCGGTGCTGGAGATGCGGGGCCAGCCGTGGGGAAGCCGGCCGGACATTCTCTTTTTGGCGCCGCAACTGACGGAGGAGCCAAAGGGTTACCGAAAGGCGCTGTCGGCGGCGGAGAGCCGGGGCATGTCGCTGACGGACGGGGCGTTGCCGGCGGAGGCGTTCCGGGCGATGGGGCCGTTGCCGCTCTTGTCGGCGGCGGGTTACCGGTTGCTGCCGGTGCGGGAGGTGGCGTGGGAGACGGCCTGCACGCGGCTGGCGGAGATTTTGGCGTGGCGGAAGCAGTCGCGGGAGCAGGACGGGGCGGAGCAGGAGCCGCTGTGCGCGATGCTGTGCGAGGAGGTGTCGCCGGAGGGGCTGGAGCGTTCGCTGGGGCCGCTGCTGGATTCGGACGCGCTGCTCTTCATCGCGCCGCAGACGAACGCGCTGCCGACGATCGTGGTCTGGCGGGACATGGTGTGGCCGGCGCGGGTGTCGTCGCTGGCGGTGACGGCGGACAATTGGGTGCCGACGCTGGCGGAGGTGGTCGGGTTGCCGCGCCCGGCGGATTTGTCGGAGGTTTCGGTCTTGCCGCTCTTGACGGGGGTGGGCTATCAGCAGCCGCTGGATTTGCCGGTGTCGCCGCCGCAGCCGGCGCGGGCGGCGGCGCCTTACACGGAGTTGCGGTTCTACCGGGATTTGCCGGAGCCGTGCCCCTGGGTGCCGGATTTCACGGATTCGCGGCTGACGCCTTCGGCGCGGCGTTTCTTGGGGACGCTTCCGCCGTTGCCGGCGTCGGCGCTGCAGGGAACGGGGCCGGCGCGGGGGCTTTACGTGCGGATGCAGGCGCGGCGCTTTGCGCTGGAGTTGCCGGAGGGGGTGGCGTGCGTGGCGCGGGTAAAGGGCAGGGCGGTCTTTTCGGCGACGGCGGGGGAGAAGGTGCAGCCGTGGATTTTCGAGGCGCCGGACGAGACGGCGCTGGAGCTTTTTTTCCTGTTGCCGAAGGGGATGTCCCCTGCGGCGCTTCCGCTGTTCGCCCAGCCGGGCGGGAAGGAGTAGGCGATGCGCAGAGCCGGAATGGGGATGTTGGCGGCGTTGCTGGCGGGGTGCGCCTGCTCGTCGTCGGCGTATGTCCGCGTGGGGTTGCCGCCGGGGGAGGTGCTGTCGCGTCACGCGACGGTCGCCCGCTATGAGGGGGTGGAGGAGGTGCCGTGCCGCCACCGGACGGCGGAGTGCCCGGACGGGTGCGCCCACGGCGGCCGCCATGCCGTTTTCCGGATTGAGACGTATGCGGCCTACGAGCGGCCGGGCGAGCATGGCGACGAAAAGCAGGAGCGGTTCCTCCTGCGGCTCGGCAAGAACGGCGTGCCGGACGCGCAGCTCTCGCCGGCGCTGCTCCAGGTGCTCGCGCGCCTTTCGCCCGGGCAGCGGGTGAAGCTGGAGTGGGCGCACGTCTACCGTTCCGACGCGGCCGGCTCGCGCTGGCCCGAACGCATCGTCACCCGTCTCGCGGAGTAAGCCCATGGCCGACCCTTCCCCCTCTTCCGCTCTTCCTCCGCTCCGGATCATGATGGCCGCCGGGGAGGTCTCCGGCGACATGTACGGCGGCGCGCTCATCCGCGCCCTGCGGCGGCGTTTCCCCGGGCGGCGGCTTGAGATATGCGGCATCGGGGGCGACGCGATGCGCGCCGAGGGCGCCGAACTGCTTTACCATACCGACGACCTCGGGGCGATGGGGCTGACCGACGTCTTGAAAAAACTCGGCTTCTTCAAGCGCGTCCTCCGGGAACTGGTCGAGCGGGCGGCGGAATGGAAGCCCGACGTGCTCGTGACGCTCGACTATTACTCCTTCAACATCGCCCTGGCCGAGCGCGTCCACGCCCTCGGCGTCCGCACGGTGCAATACATTTCGCCGAAGGTGTGGGTGTGGCGCAAGGGGCGCATCCGGCGGATTGCGCGCGCCTTCGACCTGCTCTTGTGCATCTTTCCCTTCGAGCCGGCGCTCTACGAGCCCGTCGGCCTGCGCGCCCTCTACGTGGGGCACCCGCTGGTGGGGCAGGCGGCGGCCACCCGCGCCGAGACGCCGCCCGCGCTCCCGTGGCGGGGCCGCGACCGCATCGCCATCCTGCCCGGTTCGCGCGCCGGGGAGATTCGCGCCATCCTGCCGACCTTCCTGAAGGCGGCGCGCCAAATCCAGGCCGCGCGCGGGGGCGACTGCTCGTTCGTCCTGCCCGCGCCGACGCCCGCGATGCGCGCCCTGGCCGAGCAAATCGTCTCCCGCTGCCCCGGCCCGACGCATCTGGCCATCGTCGAGGGCGGCGCGCGGCACGTCATGGCCCAGGCGCACGCCGCGATGATCGCCAGCGGCACGGCGACCCTCGAAGCCTGCTTGATGGACTGTCCCGCCGTGCTGGCCTACCGCGTCAGCTTGGCGACGGAGCTGCTGATGCGCTTGATCACGCTTGGCGGCAAGCTCCGCTTTGCGGGGCTGGTGAACATCATCGCCGGGCGCCTCGTCATGACCGAGCTGCTCCAGCGCCGCTTCACGCCGGAGGCGACCGCCGCCGAGGTGCTGGCGCTCCTGGAGGCGACGCCGCGCCGGAAGGCGTTGCGCGACGCTTACGCCGAGGTGCGCGCCGCCCTCGGCGACCACGACGGCACCGAGACGGCGGCCGACGCCATCGCCGGGCTGCTCGGCTAGCCGTTCCCCTTGCCAAGATTCCGTCCGCCGCCGGGCCGTCCGGCGGCGGATTTTTCGTGCGCGCTTAAATAATGGTTTGCGAGCAGGGTCTTTTTTGGTAAACTAATCGAGTGCTATGAGGTACGCAATGAGACTTGTTTTGCGGAAGCTTTTTGGAGCGTCGGCAGGTGCCGGCGTATGCGGCGGCTTTTTTGTGGTTGCGCTGACGGGGCTTATCGGGGCGATGCCGTGCGCGACGCTGCGGGCCGCTCTCCCCGAGCCGGTCCTGCTGATCGACTATCCCGGCAGCGACGCATTGCCCTCCGCCACGGAGACGGACGAGGCCGGGTGGCGTCATGTCGCCAACACGGGCAATTACAAGGGCGCGGGCGCAAAGACCGTGACGGAGACCTTTGACGGCGGGGTGTCGCTCGCGCTTGACCGTTCCGCCGGGCAGTTCTTCGGGACCACGTATACGGGCAAGTCCTTCGCCGACGGGCTCTTCCTTTCGCCGGACGGTCAGGCGTGCTATAGCTCGGTCGCCGACGAGATGAAGGCGACGCTGGGGGTCGAGACGCTGGAGGAGAGCTGGCTTTTCACGGGCGTCAACAACGGCCAGTCGGGCGCGAAGGTGACGGAGACGATTTCCGGCCTGACGGACGGCACGTGCTACACGCTTTACGCGGTGGCGGGCATCAACAGCAAGGCGGGCTACGTCAAGCTCAACACCTACGACACGACGCACGCGCCGGTCGTCTCCTACGTCTCCACCGACGCGTCGGGCGCGGGCTACTGGCGCTCGGGCTCGACCTCGGGCACGTCGTGCCCGGCGGGCGCCACGATGATCGTGCGCATCCACAACCTCTACTCCACGGACGGGCAAATCGTCCTCCAGACGAGCAACGGCAGCAACTGCGGCAACGTCAACCTCCTGGCGCTCGCGGCCACAGCCGCCGCCGCGCCGGTGAACGCGGTGGGCGGCAGCTCGGTCTCGGTGCCGTCGGGCTCCTTCATGGGGCTGGTTTCCGACGAGGCGGGCATGACCATTTCCCAGGCGCTCTCCTGCTCCGGGACGCTCATCAACATCGGCGGCACGGCGACCCTGACGGGCGGCGGCACGGTGACCGGCTCGCTCGACGGCGCCTACGCGCTGGGCGGCACGGCGACCTTCGACCTGATGTCGGCGGACCTCTCCGGCGCGACGCTTTCCTTCGTCTCGGACGCCGCCTGCACCGTCGCCATCCCCGAAGAGAAGATCGCGGCCTTCGGCGAGGTCCCCGCAGGCGTGACCTTCGTCACCGGCACCGTCTGGCTTTGGAACTACGACTTTGACGGCAACGCCGCGAGCACCGGCACCGACACCGGGGCGCTTTCGCTCGAAGGCTCCTCCACGAGCTACACCGAGGCCGACGCCTCGGGCAACCAGGCCCTCTACTTCCAGAAGACGCCCTACCGCAGCGCCTCCTTCTCCGGCCTCGCCGAAATGACCGCCCTGATGGTCTGCCAGCCCGGCGACTATGCCAACACCGCCCTCGTCGGCTTCGGCACCAAGCAGAGCAACGCCGTCATCCTCGCCACGGGCGCCAACCCCGCCGCCGGCGAGATGAAGCTGATGCTGAACCTCGGCGGCACCGTCACCGAGCTGGCAGCCCTCTCGGCCGACGGGGCCACGGCGCGCCAGCACCTCTACGCCTTCGTGATGGATCGCGTCACGCTGGAGGGCTCCGCCCGGACGCGCTTCCGCATCTACCTCGACGGCGAGCCGGTCGCCGTCTACACCCACTCCGGCACGATTGCTCTCGGCAACGGCTTCCAGATCGGGTCGGTCCACGGCGGCATCGTGGGCAACCTCTCCAAGTATCCCTCCTCCGGCGACAGCGGCACCATCGACTCTCTGCGCGTGAAGGACTCGGCCCTCTCCGACGCGGAAATCCGCCTCCTCGCCGCCGACTACCGCGCCGAGACGGGCGTCGCCACGCGCACCCTGGAGGGCGGCGCCGCCGCCTGGACCGCGGAAGAGGCCTGGACGCAGTCCCTGCCCGGCGCCGCCGACGCGTTGGCGGACGCGCCCGCCGAAGGCTCCGCTCTGGAGCTGGCGGCGGCCGACGCCGCGACGCTCGCCTTCGCCTTCGGCGCGGGCGAGACCTTCGTCTGCGACGCGCTCACCGTCAAGGGCCCCGGCGCCTTCACGCTGAGCCCTGCCTCCGCCTTCTCCGCCGGCACGCTCAAAGTCTCGGGCCGCACGCGCCTGGAGACGGACGCCACCCTCCCCGTGGGCAACATCTCGCTCCGCCTGCTGGAGCTCGCCGACGGCGTCACGCTCACCTTCGACCCCGTGCACGCGGTCACCAACGAACTGCTCGCCCAGCTGGCCTCCGCCGGGATGGACGCCACGGCCAGCCTGCCGCTCGCCAGCCTCTCTTCGCTCGGCGAGGGCGCCTCCGTGAAGCTCCTCGAAAGCTCCGTCGCCGCGCTGGAGACCTACGGCGTCTCCGTCTCGCTGGTCTACAACGCCGGCAACACGAGCTATAGCCTTGACGTGACGTGGGACGACTCCAACCTCTCCGCCACGCAGAGCGGCAGCGGCACCGTCTGGCAGATGGGCCGCCTGCCCCTGCCCATTCCCGAGCCGGAAACGGTTCCCGCGGCCTATCGCGGCACCCTTGCCCTTTGCAACCGCACCTCCGCCGCCATGAACGTGGGGACCAGCCTGCTCGGCGGCTCCGTCCTCGTCGTGGCCGAGGGCGACGTTTCCGGGACGCGCGGCCCGGTGGTCCTGACCGGCGCGTGCGCCGCACCCGTCACCGTCCAGAGCGGCGCGACGCTGGCGGTGGGCGCCGCGGCGAAGGTCACGGGCACCCTCGCGATCCGTGCCGGCGGCGTCTTCGATCTGAACGGCGCGTCGTGCAGCCAGTCCGTCACGCTGGACGGCGGCACGCTGGCCGATTCCGCGGCCGCCGCGGCGCTGGTGGCGAGCGTCAACTTCCGCTCGACCTCCGGCAAGCTTGCCGACGGCGAGGTCGGCGGCCTGGTGCCGGCCGCCGGCGCCAACTGGAATGTCGCCGACGGCGGTTCCGGAACGAAAGACCTCTTTGCCGTGCCGCTGGCCGGCGCGCAGGCGGCCGTCGCCGCCGACGCGCGCACGACCCTCCCCGGCGCGCTGACGTGGAGCGGCGGCCAGTGGGCGGCCTCCAGCGACTATTCCTTCATGAAGGGCTACCTTGACGACACGGGGTCGCGGACGCTGACGCTCGCGATGCCCGAGGCGCTGGCGGCGCGGGGCTACGACGTCTACCTCTACTCGAACACCGATTCGACCACGGGCGGCTTCTCGGCGCGCGACGTCACCGGCGACGACGGCGAAACCGTCTCCTACTCCTACGCGAACGGCGAACTCGTCGCCGGGAGCGACGCCTCGTGGGGCAACATCGCCACCGGGCGCACGACCCTCCAAGAGGGCGTCAACGTCATGGTGCTGCGCAGCCGCACCGACCGTTCGCTCCAGATTTCCTTCCCCGACCGCACGGTCGGCGGCGTCCGCGGCCGCGGCTGCGTGGCCGCGCTCCAGGTGGTCGTCCACGCGCCGGTCTATTCCGGGGCGCTCGTCCTGCGCTCGGACTCCTTCGTTTCCGTCGCGGAGGGCGGCGGGTTGACCTTCTCTTCCGCCTGCTCCGGCACGGGGGCGCTGACCAAGCGGGGCGAGGGCGCCCTGACGCTGGAAGCCGCTTCGCTGGGGTCGCGGCGCTTCGCCGTCGAGGCAGGCGGGCTGACGGTCGGCGAGGGGTGCGACCTTTCGTCCGCGCAGCTGGAGATTGCCGCCGGGCAGAGGGTTTCCGTGGAGGCCGGCACGCCGGCCGTCGCGCTGGACGGTCTGGCGGGGGAGGGGACGCTTGCGCTGGGCTCCGCCGCGGAACTTGTCCTTTCCGGCGCTTACGGCAACGCGGCGTTCTCGGGGACGCTTTCGGCGGACGAGCCGCTGACCCTCGTCAAGCGCGGCGCCGCGCTCCAGACGCTTGGCGCCCTTCCGGCCGAGACCGCCGTCGTGGCGGAGGCCGGCACGCTGGCGCTTTCGGCGCCGGCGGCGCTCCGTTCGCTCCAGACGGCGGGCGGCAGCGTGGAGGCTTCGGGCGCGTCCTTCGCGACGGCCTACGCCGAATTGGCGTCGGGCAGCGTGCAGCTGGCGGTTGACGGGACGGCGGCCTCGGCGAAGCCGGCCATGGCGTCGCCTTCCGCCGCAGCCGTCACGCGCTTCACGCTGGCGCAGGGCGGCGTCGTGCGCTACGACTCGGCGGCCGACCTCGACAAGTATTTCCCGGCGGGCTTCATCCCGGCGCGGAGCGTGCCTTACGCCGTCTACCTCGGCTCCGACCTGGCCGACGAGCTGACCTATCCCCACGTCTTCATGGTGCGGGGCGCGGAGAACGGCGCGACCTTCACGCTGCTGAGCGCGGACGGTTCCGCGGCGCCGGCGGGTACGTGGAGCGCCAAGGGCGGCACGATCACGCTGCTCTCGGCGGGCGCCATCGCGGGCGACATTTTCGCGCTGCCCGACCCGAAGTACCACTACACCTTTGACGGGACGTCGGAGGCCGCCGGAGACGCGGTCGAGCAGATCCCCGTCGGCTCGGGAGTCGTCTTCGCCGAGTCGCCCAACGGCCAGGCGATGGCCGGCGGCACGCCGTGGTCGGCGGCGGCCGAGTTCGGGGCGGACTCCTGGACGGTGACCGCGTTCGCGAACGTCGGGGCGATGGCCGAGAATGCCGTCCTCTTCAATTTGGGCGGCTCGGGCGCCGCCGGGTCGCTCATTCTGGCGAAGGGCGCGGGCAATTCGCTCCGCCTGTGGCGCTGCACGGCCTCGAAGACGGCGGAAGTGGCGCTGGAGGGAAGCCTGGGCGCGTCGGGCGACGGGTGGCATTTCATCATGCTCACCCACACCCGCAAGAATCTGAAGCTCTCGGTGGATGGCGCCTTGGCGGCGTCGGCCTCGGGCGACTTCTCGGAAAGCCTCTCGTGCTGGCAGTTCGGCTCGGTGCACGGGGGCCTCTTCAGCGGGCTCTCGAACTGGTCGGCCTCGCCGGGCATGATCGACGACTGGGCCTTCTACGACAGCGTGCTGCGCGACGACCAGCCCGCGCAGGCGATGGCGAAGGTCGCGGGGGCGTGGCGTTGGCATTCGGCGGTCTCGCCCGAAGCGCTGCTGGATCCGGCGGCGGCGGACTGGCGGGACGCGTTGGGCGCTCCCGGCGTCTGGATTGGCGCCGAGGGCACGGCGCTGCTGACGGCGACCGAGGCGATGTCGCTGGAAGATCTCTTTGCGGCGGCGGAAGTTAAAGGCTTTGCGGCGGCGGAAGTCCGCCTGTCGGGCGAAACGCTCTCCTACGCGCCCGCCGCGGCCGGGGCGAACGCGATGCCCGGGGTGGGGCGGCTCTGCCTGGACAATGCGCTCGACCTGGACGTGTCGGCTCTGGCGCTGGACTTGCTGACGGACGCCTACGGGGCGATGCGCGGCGTGCCGGTGCTGGCGTTGGGCGGCTTCTCGGGAAGCGTGACGCTGCGCGGCCTGCCCGAGGGCTTCAGCGGGACGGCCAAGTTTGACGGGTCGGCGCTGCGGGTGTCGCTGGATTCCTCCTCGTCCGTTTCGGGCTGGGGGTTCAACTTCTACAATTCGGGCTATCTGAACGGGAGCACGACGCTTTCGGGCGCCACGCTCTACGGCATGGACCCCTATCGCGTGGCCGGCAGCAACTGGAACAACGTCAGCCGCGGCGGCGGCTCCAGCCAGCTGAACTACACGGTCAATTCGCCCATCCGCCTGGAGAACGGCCAGGCCGACAGCAGCGTGAAGCTCTCCGGCTTCACCTTCGGCGGCTGGGCCAGCGCCTCCAACGGCTACGACAGCCTCACGCGCACCTACGCCGACGGCTCGCACCGCGCCACGCTCAGCGGCGTCCGCGCGGGCGCCTACAAGGCGGTGGTCTACTTCTTCAACTCCGCCGAGTCGGCGACCTTCTCGCCCGTCCGCGTGAACGGCGTCTATTACAGTTACAGGAACGGCGCGCTGACGGCCTCGCCCGACGAGGTGCCCGCCGCGTGGGGCGGGGGCAACGTCTCGGCGAGCGTCGAGGGGCAGAACGTCGCGGTCGTCCCCGTCACGGTCTCCGACACGGGCGACTACGCCAACACCATCGAGGTGGAGGTCTTCAACACCAACCGCCAGGGCGGGCTGGACTGGGTGCGCCCGGGCGCTTACGGCTGCCTGGCGGGCCTCCAGTTCATCGCGATGCCCGACGCCTACATCCGCACGGTCTCCGCCAACGGCACGTGGGTCTCGCCCGGCGCCTGGACGCGCGCTTCGGACGGCGCGGCGGTGGACGCCCCGCCCGAGGGGGCGCTGGCCATTCTCGGCGCCGACAGCGACGTGCAGCTGACCGTGCCGGTGCCGGACTTCGCCTCGCCGGCGCTCGATCTCCACGGCGTGACGGTCGTGGGCAGCGGCCGCGTGGCGCTGATTTGCGACGCCTCCGCCGTGGGCGCCGAGGCCTACGAGGCCATCCCGAACACGGGCAAATCCTTCACCCTCTTCAGCGGCGTGCATGACGCCGACAGCGTCCGCGTTTGGATGGACGGGCTGAACTACGGCGCCACGGCCTCCATCTCGCAGGACGGCGCCAAGGCGACGGCCTCGGTGACCCTTCCGGCCAACGTCTACCCCGACCGCCGCCTGGTGAGCGCGAACTTCTGGGACTTCGCCGGACAGGGCTCCAGCAAGGGCCGCCTGACCGGCACGGCCACGGCCGGCGCCTTCACCACCTCCTCGGCCCACTGGGCGCAGCCCGTCGCCGACGCCTCGGAGGAAGCGCCCTATTCGCAGACGCTCGACCTGAAGCAGGTCCGCTACGCGCAGCGCTCCATTTCGAGCGCGGCCTACACCACGCTGCCGGGCGCGCTGACCTTCTCGGCCTACGGCACGTGCGACGGCGGCAACGCGTCGCGCTCGGTGCTCGTGGGCTTCCTCTCGGATCTGCCGCTCGGGGGCGATTCGGGCGCCAACCCGCACCTCTCCATCGCCGTGCCGGCGGACTGGGGCAAGTATTCGGCCGTCATCTACGCCAGCGCGAACAGCGACTCCGCCGTCTTCCACCCCTACAAGGTCAACGGCAAGTGGTATGCCTACCAGAACGGATCGCTGACGGCGCTCGACGAACTCGACCCCGAAACAAACCCCTCGGACAGCACCTATTTCTGGGGGCAGAGCGCCACCAAGTCGGCCACGCTCTCCGCCGGGCGCAACTATATGTCCGTGCCGGGGCTGACGGGCGACTTCTCGCTGGAATGGTATGCGCTCTTCGACGAGGGCGGCGAGCAGTCGCTGGACTCCCGCGGCTGCGTGGCGGCCGTCCAGCTGATTGAAGACATGACGCCTGCGCTCAACCGGGTGGATCTCTTCCAGGCCGAGGTCGCCGGCGCCGTGGAGTGGAGCGGCATCGTTTGGCGCGACGCGTCGGGCGCCGTGCGCTCCGACGCGCCCGGTTCCGATTCCATCGTGGTGCTGCGCCTGGCCGCCGACGCGGAAATCGCCTGCGACGGCGCGGCCGCCGCAGGGACGCTCCAGATTTACGGCAACGGCCACGCCGTCGCCTTCCACGACCGCGACAACCTCTCGGTGGGGCAGTGGCGCTTCCTGAACGACACGACGCTCGCCCTCTCCGACGATTCGGAGACGGCCCCCGCCGCGACCGACCGCCCCCACCGCGTCCGCTACGATTACGCCTTCTCCGGCAGCCACACCACCACCGCCAACTACGAGACCGAGTTCGCCGCGGGCTTCTCGGGCAGCTTCACGCCGGCCGGCGGCACGACCGTCTTCTCGGGCGGCAAGGTGGCCTTCTCGACGATGAACACGAGCGCCACCCACACGAAGGTCGTCTTCTCCGGCGACACGCAGGCCTCGGCGTCGGAAGTGCGCTTCAACTACGCCGACGTCACCCTCCGCGACACGGCGGCGCTTGCGGGGCAGCGCCTGGTCTTGACCGACGGCAGCTCCACGCCGCGTATCACCCGCCTCACCCTGGAGGACGACGCCTCGATCACGGTGACCGGGTCGGACAATTCCAACGCCAACACCGCCAGCTTCCTGATGAGCCATTGGAGCGGCACCTCCATCGTCACCGTCCGCGACCGCGCCCGGATTCTCTCCGAGCGCGCCGAGCTCGTCCTCGTCCACGGCAGCGACAGCGACCAGACGCAGACCCTCTCCATCGAGGACGACGCGGAGGTGCGCGTCGCCGGCATCGCCACCCACGGCTCCTCCGCCGTCAACGACACCGTCCGCTGCGCCGGCGGCCGCCTGCTCATCGGCTCGCGCGGAATCCGTTCCTATGACGGGCGCACCTTCGCGCTCCAGTTCGCGGGCGGCGCCATCGGCGCGTGGGAGGACGTTTCGCTGGGCGCGGACGCGGCGGCAGCCGTTTCCGCCGTTTCGGGCGGCCCGGCCTTCGACGGCGAGCCGGGCGCCACGCTCACCCTCACGCAGCCCGCGCCCCTGCTTTCGGACGCCTCCAGCTGCCTGGTCTTCCGCCGCGGCAACGTCTGCCTCGCCGGCTCCGCCTTCACCACGCTGCCCGCGCTGGAGACGGCGGGCGGCTCCCTGACGCTTTCCGCCTCGCTCTCCTCGCCGAGCCTGCGGCTGCGGGGCGGCGCGCTCACCTTGGCCGGCGGCGCGCTCACGGTCGACGCGCTCGCGATCGAGGCCGACACGCTGGTCAGCGTCCCGCTCGCCGAACGCCTCAGCGACGGCGGCTACATCGCGCTCTCCGACGGGCTGTTGCCGGACTTCGGCCACGCCATCTTCAATCTCGTGCTCAATCCCGACCGCCCCGACACCGAAAGCATCCTCCCGCGCGTTCCGCTGGTGCTGGGCAGCTACGAGCCCGGCGCCGAGCCGACCGTCAAGGGCTTCGGCGTCACCAACAACGCCAACGGCGCCCTGACCGGCTGGGATGCGGTCTTCGTCGACGGCGAAGTCGGCTCCGGCCTCTACGCGGAACTTAAAGGCAACGAGGTGCTCCGGCAGTTCACCGCCGAGCTGGCGCCCGGGCGCGACTTCCTCTTGCCGCAGTCCACGGCGGCGGGCTGGCCCTTCGTGGTCTTCCAGAGCACGGGCGCGGATTCGCTTCTCTCCTTGCCCGCTGGCGGCGTCGCCCTTTCGCACGCCACCTTCGCCGGCGACGCCTCCATCCGCGTGAAGGCGCAGGGGAGCGAGCCGCACGTGCTGCTGCGCGGCGTCGGCTACACCTTCGGCACGGACACGGTCTTCGACCTGTCGGCCTGGGCGGCGGCGATGCCCGACGTGGCGCGCGGCGCCGTCAAGGGCGTGCCCGCGAGCCTCTGCCTGGTGAGCGGTGGCGTGGTCAAGGCCCCCGCCAACATCCTCGTCTCGGTGGACCTCGGCGGCTATGAACTTCCCAACGGCTTTGCCGGCACGGTGGAGATGACGGCCGACGGCATCTACTACGTGGTGCGGGCCGACCGCCGCACCCGCACCGTCTCGGCCAACTTCACCTCGGCGGGGCAGCCGCTGGAGGCGCCGCCCTCCATCACGGGCGTCTACGGCGTGCCGCTGACGGCGTGGAACGACCTGGCGGGCGTCTTCTCCTCCTCCTCGCTCAAGCTCTCCGACGCGGGCGGCGGCTGGCTCCAGCCGGCGACGACCGCCTCCGGCTCGCCCACGCAGCTCTTGGCCTACGGCACTTCCGTGGGCAAGGATGCCGGCGCGCCCGTCCCGATGCTGAAGGTGTGGATGAGCGATTCGGCCGCCCAGACCGTTCGCGTCACCAACATTCCCTTTGAGAAGTGGCGTCTCGCCCTCGTCTTCTCCAACGACTTGGCGGGCGCGCAGTATGCCGCGCTGGAAATCAACGGCGCGCTCTACTCGATGGACGCGGAGGGCTACGTCCGCCGCAACGTCCTGGCCTACGGCAACACCATCCCCGCCGATTTCGCCTGGGGCTCCACCGACCGCGCCGAAGCCGCCGCCCCCATCGTCCTGGGGCGCAACGCGCTGGTGACCGACGTCCTCTCCGGGCCGGAGCTGACCCTGGAGCTGCCCGCTTTCACCTACGCCGCGCGCTACGCCGGCGTGGCGGCGCTGCAGATTCTGGAGGCGCCCGCCGCCCAGGAATCCTCCAGCGTCAAGAGCTTCTCCTACGAGTTTGTCGCCGGCGGCGAATATGCCTTGACCGACCTGACGCTCTCGGGCGGCGGCACCGCGTGGGAAAACGGCGCGGACAACCAGCTGACGCTTGTCTGCGACCATGACGCGACCCTCGTCCTTCCCGAAGGCTTCGAGGCCGACCGCATCACGGCGTCGGGCAGCGGCACGCTGGCGCTCCGCGTGGCGGGGGGCGGCGGCGCCGCGCTCGCCGCGCTCAACGCGTCCCGCCTGGCCAACGTCACCGTCGGCTTCCCGGCCATCGGCCTCTCCTTCACGCCCGCCCAGGGCGTCTCCCGCTTCGAGGGGCCCTTCGACAACCAGGGCGAACCCTATGTCATCGCCCACGGCGCGACGCTGGCCCTCGGCGCCGACAGCGGCATCACCACGAGCAGCGACGGCGTCTCGGCGCCCATGCTGACCATCGGCGAGGCGTCGGTCGGCACCCTCCGCCGCGACGCCCCGGCCGTCATCTCCCGCGACTGGAGCAGCTCGGCCTACTCGGGCGTCACGTGGGCCTTCAAGAATGTCACCTTCAACCGCACCGACGCCACGCACGTGGCCTTTGCTCCGAACATCCTCGTGGAGGAGGGCGACACGTGGGACGCGTCGCTGGAGGGCCTCTGGCTCAATATCCCCAAGAGCGCCAAGACTTACAGCGTTGTCCAGACGGGCGGCTCCGTCGCCATCGCCACGAACGGCGGCGACCGCGGCTTCCTCGGCGGCGTGAACACCGGCTCGCCGGTGGACGTCCGCGTCGACATTTCCGGCGGCCGCTTCGAGGCCTCGCAGGCCATCCAGTGGCTCAGCGGCGGTTCGACCGAATTCAACGTCTCCGGGAACGGCGTCCTGGCGCTTCACGCCGGCGCCGGCAACTACGTCGGCGCGCTCGGCGCGGCGGCCTCCTCGACCGTCTCGGCGACCTTCAGCGGGCGCGGCACCCTCGAACCGCAGGCCGGCCGCATCGCCAAATACAGCACCGGCACGGTGTCGCTGACCTTCGCCGGCGGCCGCATCGCCACCTCGCAGGCCGAAGTGGCGATGGAGATTCCGGCGTCCTTCGAGGGCACGGCCTCCGAGCCGACGCTCGTCGAGCCGGATCCCTTCGCGACCATCCTCCTTGCGGCGGCCAACACCGGTTCGGGCGTGCTGGAAGTGACGCAGGGCGTCCTGGCCTCCAGCAACATGCGCGGCTTGGGCTCCGCCACCGCCGTCATCCGCTCCGGCGCGGCCTACGAGGCGCGCGGCTTCGCGGAATCCGACGCCGCCACGGGCACGGTGCGCTTCGAGGCGGGCTCCGTCTGCTCGGCGACGGCTTCCGGCGCGTCGCTGCCCTACACGGCGAAGATCGCCGGGGCGCTCGTCCTCCCCGACGGCGCGGCGGCGGTGGACTTCCGCCTCAACGGCGCCGCCTATGACGGCGCGCTGGTCGAGGTGGATGCGGCCAACGGCACGGTGACCTTCACCGAGGCGGCGAAGTTCGCCACCGAGGCCGTAACCTGGGACGCCGACGCGGCGGCGGGCGTTTGGGAAGACGGCAAGTCCGGGCCTTGGGCGGAGGGCAAGACCTACCGCGACGGCGCGGCGGTCGTCTTCGACAGCGTGCTCGTCGGAACCACCGACCGGGCGCAGGTTTCCGTGAACGGGCCGGTCGCTCCGGCCAGCCTGGCCTTCGGGGCGGGCTCGGCCGACAAGTTCGACTTCGCCCAGGGCGTCCCGGGCGCCTATGTCGACGCCTCCGCGCTTGGCGCGACGCTGGATCTCGGCGCGGGGCTGACCTATGACGTGCCGATCTTCACGGCCTCCACGGCCACGACGCTGGCCGGGACGATTTCGCCCGAGGTGCGCCTCGTCGGCGCGGCGGCCGACGGCCGCAAGACGGCCTCCCTCGTCGGCTCGGCGAACCTCAACGCGGAGAACGACGACCACGGCGTCTGGCTCACGGAGGGCATCGGCTCGATCGTCTTCACGCCGCACGCCGGGGAGACTCAGGTGCTTTCGCCCTTCGGCAAGCATCTCTCGGGCGGTGGCCAGGTGACGGTCGCCGGCCAGGTCGCGGAGGACGGCTCCGTCTCGGGCGGCACGGTGCGCTTCGCGGGCTACACGCCGGGCACGAACTGGAACGGCAGCTGGTCGGGCTCCTTCTTCGTGCGCGACGGGGCGACGCTCGATTTCGCGATGACGCGCGATTCCGGGGACGACGGCGACGACGCGCCCTACTTCCGCGCCGACACCTCGCCGCTCTGGACGGACGGGGCGGTCGGCTTCCGCCTGACCAACGGGGCGACGCTCCGCTTCAGCGGGACGCGCGGCATCCTCGGCGGCCGGTCTCAGCGGGAAGACGCCGCGCTGGTGCGTTCGCTGCCCATCGTCGCGGGCCGGAACTGCCGCGTGGAATACAATTACGCCAAGAGTTCCAACGGCCAGCAGCACATCCCCTACGGGCTCTATCTGAACGGCGACGGCGCCACGCTCTACGCCGGCGACGGCGCCGCCACCGGCAAGGGCGCCGCGACGCGCGGCCTCTACTTCATGCGCGGGGCGACCGTCAAGGTGGCGGGCATCGGCGACGAGGCCGACCCGGCCGACCCGAAGTGCGACGCCGACCCCGACAGCGAGACCTACGGGACGCTGACGGCGGGCATCACGGCCTTCATCGACGCGATGGAGGGCTCTGGCCTCGTCCGCAGCGCCGACGGGTTGGGCACGCTCTCCGACACGGGGGTGAATCTCGACGTCGGGGCGGGCTCCGAGCTCCGGGTGCTCTGCGACGTGACGACGCCCTCCACGGGCAGCTCCGCCGATGCGTTCTTCCGCAAGACCGGTCCGGGCCGCGTCACCTTCGAGCATCCGGACATCGGGGCGCAGGTCCTCATCCGGGTGGACGAGGGGGCGATGGGCGGCACGGCCGAGTTCTCCGCCGACGGCTCCGCCGTTTCGGTGTCGGCGGGCGCCGGCATCGAGGCGGGCCTGGCGGTGCCGCTGCTGACGCTGGGCCGCGACGTGACGCTCTATCTCGACCCGACGGGCCGGACGCTGCTGAGCGCCGGGCGCGTGGTCTTCGCCTCCGGGGCGCGCTACACGGTCGATTTGCTGCCCGGGCTGGGCGAGGTGCCTTCCGCGGACGGCCTGGCGCCCGTCAAGATCATGTCGTGGGACGGCTCCAGCTCCTCGGGCTCGGCCATCTTCACGCCGAGCGCCGCGCTCCGCGCCAAGGGCTACGGCATCGAAATCCGCGAAGACGGCCTCTACGCCATGCATCGCGTGACCTATGTCCGCGAACTGGCGGACGCCACCGCCGCGAAGCCCGCGGGCTCCTACGCCTTCTCGTGGTATGCCGACGGCGCGTGGCGCCGCGCTGACGACCCCGAGACGCCGCGCGACTACGACCCCGCCGGCGACGAGACGGTGACGGCCTGCTTCGTGGTGCCCGACAGCTGGGTCGCCGAGGGCGCCACCGTCCCGATGGCCATTCTCCTCAACAAGAAGGCGACCTTCTCGACGGTGCGCTTCGTGGCGGCTTCCGACTACGCGGCCAACGGCGACGAGGCGACCCCGCTCCTCCTCTCGACCGTCACCTACCGCTACAACCTCGCGATGGAGACGATGCCGGAGGCTGGCGAGACGCGCAGCTTCACCTGGGTGCCGACGCTCGTGGTGGAGTCGCCCGCCGGCTCGGTCTCGCGCATCTTGGCCTATGTGGTGGTGGAAGACCTGCCGGGCTATACGGTCTCGGTCTCCGAGCGGACGGCCGTGGTCTACACCGCCGCCACCCGCCCGGTCGTCAACGTGAACTTCACGGAACGCGGGGAGGGCGACCCCTCTTGGATTGACGACACGGTCGGCTCCTGCGGCGCGACCGCCTTCCCGGGAGTCTACTGGAACAATGCCTCGCCCTTCTCGGCGGGCATTCTGGCGACCTCCGGCTCCTACACGGCCTACTCCATGCGGGCGACCGCCTTCGGGGTGGAGTCCGAGACGGCCGGCGAAGCGGCCACCGTGGAGCTGAACTACATCACTTCTGGCGCGGCCAACGTGCCCTCCCGCCGCGGCACCGGCAACGCCGGGCTGGCGGCAGGCTTCCTGCCGGGCAGCACCTCCGGGGCGTTGCCCGCCGCGCTTGTTTCGGCCTGCAACATGGACACGGAGCTCAGCGTCACCGGCGGGTGGCGCCTCCGCGTGGACAGCGTGCCCTTCGCCGAATACGACCTCTATCTGCTCTACGCCGGCGAGAGCGAGGGCGCCTGCACCCATTCGCCCGTCTACGTGAAGAGCGGCGACGACAAGTGGCACGCCTATGGCGCCTCCGGCGGCTGGACGACCCTCGTCCGCCAGAACGACCTCTGGAAGGGGCAGGGCGGCCTGGCGGACGGCGGCTTCGCCGTCGGCAAGAACCTCCTGCACATCCGCGTCTCGGCGGCCTCGGCGGGCAAGAGCCTCGAAGTGGTCTCCGTGGACCGGGGCAACACCTCGACGCCCGGCGTCGGCCTGGCGGCGCTCCAGATCGTCCAGTGCGAAGACGGCTCCGCGCTGACCCGCGTGGGCGCCGGCTCCTGGTCTGACGCGCTCGGCTGGCGCCGCGAGGTCGCGACGGGCACCCAGACCGGCGCGTGGGAGGATTCCACCGACGAGGCGCCGCGCGCCGTCTACGTCCCGACAGTCTCCGCGCTCAACGCCGACATGGCCGCCTCCGCGCCCTACATGCGCGTGACCGGCGGCGGCGTCATGACCCTCTCGGGCACGCCCGGCGCGCTGGACATCCCCGCAGTGGACATGGGCGAGATGGTTCAGGGCGGCACCGTCCACTTCGCCGAAGAGGTCTTCGCCTCGCCGCCGAACGTCTTCTACGGCGCGGGCACCTTCTTCTCGCTGCCCGAAGGCGGCGCGGGCACCACCTTCACCAACCGCTGGAAGTTCGTCAACGACCCGAACGTCACGGGCGACGACACCACCACCGCCACGCTCCTCAAGCGCAACGCCGGCGACCTGGTGGTGACCTCCGAAATGGTGGCCAACCTCTCCATCGCCGACGGCATCCTCTGGCTCGGGGGCACCTCCAGCTACACGAACCCCAACGCCATCTCCGGCGACGGCGACTTCGGCTGGCGCGGCTCCGGCACGCTCACCCTCACCGGCGACATCGCCCTCGCCGGCGAGAAGCCCATCCGCGCCACCTCCGGCATCCTCACCTTCTCGGGCAACAACTTCTCCGGGCTGAGCGCCTCGGCGATGGTGATGGCCGACGGCGGCACGATCAACCTCCCCAACAGCAACAACCACAAGGCCGGGCTCACCTACTACGCCGCCAACGGCGGCACCCTGGTCGGACTCGCCAAGGGCAACGCCTCCTCCCCCGCCAACAGCGAGAAGGTCTGGCTCGCCGGCGGCGGCACCCTGCGCACGCCCACCTACACCGAGGGATGGCTCGGGCAGTATTTCAACGACGTGCGCGCCACCGGGAAGGGCAACCGCCTCTATCCCGACGCCGTGGGCTACGGCGGTTCGTGCATGACGGTGCAGTCCATCACGGTGGATCCCGACTCCGAGCTCGTCCAACAGGGCAACGCCAACGCCGCGCTCCGCGTCATCGGCGGCGTCATCTCCGTGGGCGAGGGCGGCACCTTCACGAACAAGAACCGCCTCGGCGTCGGCCAGACCTCCGGCTACGGCTACGGCCCGGACACCTCGGCGGCCACGGCGGCCTCCAAGGTCATCCACAAGCGCGGCCCCGGCACCTGGGTCATCGAGGCGGCGCTCTCGGCGAAGGGCGACGCCAACCTCGGCCAGACGCTGGCCGTCGACGAAGGCGAGTGCGTCTTCGCCCTCGGCGGCAACAGCTACTCCACCAGCGCCAGCGCGCCCGTCACGGTGAACGCCGGCGGCATCCTCGGCGGCTACGTCTCCCTCGGGAGCAACACGCCCGTCACGGTCAAGTCCGGCGGCGCCATCCGCAACGGCCGCCTGGGCGTCTCCGGCACCAAGCTGACGGTGCACACGCTCACCCTGGAGGAGGGCTGCATCTTGGACTACGATCTGGCCAACCAGCAGCCCCTCACCGTCTCCAGCACCGTGACCGTGCCCTCCGCGATGACCGTGCGCCTGCGCAACCTCAACGTCTACGCCGGCGGCAACGTGAAACTCGTCGACCTGCCCTCCTCGGCCACGCGCCTGATCAAGTTCACCGCGCCCGAAGCGCTCGCCCTCGACGCGCAGATCACCGTCGGCACGGACGGCGACATCTACCTCTCCGGCGCCGGCAGCGCCTACGTCTGGAGCGATCGCGACGGCGACTGGTCCGACGCGGCCTGGAAGACGAACACGGTTTCGGGCCTCTCCTTCCCCTACGTCGCCTCGGCCACTGACGACGAGGCCCCCGCCGCGCGCTTCGTCACCACGACGGCCGCCTCCGAGCTGAGCGTCACCCGGCCCGACCTCCCGACGACCCCCGACGACGGCGTCTTCTGGGGCGCGAGCGCGCTCATCCTCTCCCCGGCGGCCAGCCGCACCGCGACCCTCGCCCAGGGCAGCGCCGACGCCAAGAAGCCCAACGGCATCGCCATCGGCTCGGCCCTGTGGAAGCTCGGCGCCGGCGACGCCGTCGTCGAAACGCCTCTGCGCTTCGCCAACCTCGGCGCCAAGGGCATCGTCAACGTCAACAGCGGCACGCTCGTCCTGAAGCTCCCCTTCAGCAAGGAGTCCGCCACCGACCTCCTGCCGGAGAAGAACGCCCTCCCCGAAGCCTTCCCCGTCTCCATCGAATCGGGCGCGACCCTTGACTACGCCCTGGAAGCGCTCCACGACGCGGACGACCTCGGCTTCAATCCGCTCCAGCAGGTCTTGCTCGGGCCGGTGACCGGCGACGGCACCCTCCGCCTCAGCACGGCCGGCGAGACCTTGATTCTGCGCGGCGCCTCCGACAGCAACCTCGATTATGACGTCCGGGCCGGCACCCTCCGCCTGGCCGGCGACATCGCCGCCACCACGCGCTCCACCCGCCGCGTCCTCTCCGTCGCCGCCGGCGCCCGCGCCGAACTGATGGCCGAAGGCGCCCTCGGCTGGACCTCCAACCGCGTCATCGCCCTGGAAGCCGCCGAAGAAAACGGCGCCCGCGTCACGGCGGAATCCGGCGCCCGCGTCCGCGGCACGGTTTCCCTCGCGCGCGCCGCCTCGGCCGCCGAAGACGCCCTCTGCACGGCGACCCTCGGCTCCGTCAAGGGCGCGCTCGACGGCGACACCGCCTTCGACGTGCCGGAGCAGACCCTTCTGGAGCTCGAAGGCGTCTGGCAGACCCCCGCCAACGCCACCGGCGGCGCCCTCGCCAAGACCGGCGCCGGCGAACTCCACATCGCAGGCGACTTCAACTGCAACCTGCCGATGGACATCCGCGAAGGCATCGTCTCCATCGGGTCGACGGGCGGCGGCCTGGTCAGCGTCCTCGACCTCAACGCCACGGCCACCGTCGCCGACTGGACGGTGGAATCCGGCGCCGCGCTCGCCTTCCGCGGACTCTTGGCCAACGACCTCAACGGCGGCACCCTCACCGTCCGGAGCGGCGGCGAGCTGCACGTCGGCGCGGAAGCGCGCTTCGTCAGCGCCCTCGCCTTCGAGGACGGCGCCACGGTGCGCTTCGGCATCGACGGCGCCCGCATCCACGGCATGACCGTCGGCGGGTCGGCGACCCTCGGCGGCCTCGTGACGGTCAACCTCGACGCCCTCGACCCGGCCACCTTCAACACCACCGGGCAGAGCAGCTACACGCTCTTCACCTTCGAGCGCGGCACCACCGGCTCCGGCGCCTTCGTGCTCGGCGGCCGCAAGCTCGTCGCCTGGGCGCAGGCCGGCTGGACCCTCCGCGAAAGCGGCAGCCAGGTGCTCCTCGAATCCTTCGGCGGCACCGACGGCTACTACCGCTGGGAAGGCACCGCCGAGGACGTCGGCCCGGCCAACTGGGGCAACGTCGCCTGGGTCGAGAAGGGCGCGGAAACGCCCGTCGCCTGGCCGACCGCCGACACCGGCGCCACCCCCGCCGCCCTCTTTGAGGACTACGGCCACGACGGCACGGAAATCCCCGCCGCCGCCCGCACCGTGGACTGGAATCTCCGCGCTCAGACGCTCTCCGCCCTGCGCGTGGACAACAACCTCCCCGGCGCCGGCGACGCCGAGCCCAGCCACGACTACGTCTTCACCGCCGACGGCGCGGCCGCGCCCCAGCTGACCCTCGCCGGAGCCCTCCTCAAGACCGGCTCGGCCAAGGCCACCTTCAAGCGGCCCGTCGCCTTCGGCGTGAACGGCGCCCTGCGCCTCCTCGGCGGCGAGACGGCCTTCGCCTCCACCCTCGTCTCTGCGGGCAACACCTTCTCCAAGCCCGTCACCCTCGCCGGCGGAGCGACCCTCGCCTTCGAGGGCGGCAGCGCGTGGCGCGTCAACAGCCTCATCGACGGCGACGGCACCGGCCGCATCGCCAAGACCGGCACCGGCACCCTCACCCTCGGCTCCGACCTCTCCGGCGTCAGCGCCCTCTCCGCCGACGGCGGCGGCGCCGTCAACCTCGTCGCCGCCGAGCAGTATGCCGTCGCCCCGCCGGTGACGCTTGGCGCCGAGACGATCCTCTCCTACGGCGGCGCCTTCTCCACCGCCGGCGAAGTCACGCAAAGCGTCAACGCCGGCCTGGAGCCGCAGGGCATCTTCCAGTGGACGGCGACCGCCTCGGCCGACAGCACCCGCGTGCCCCGCCTCGCCGCCCCCGCCGGCGCCGAGACCCCGGCGCTCAATGTCGCCGAACTGCGCTACCTGCCCGCCGCAGGCCATTTGGTGCTCGATCCCGGCCATGCCGTCCTTCCGTCGAGCGCCGTCGTCGCCCTCAACGGCGCCCCCTCCTCGGCCACCGCCCTCTGGATGGGCGCGCGCACCGACGACGGCGCCACCTTCGACTACGCCGGCCTCTCCGGCGTCGGCCCGCTGGGCGTCGAGCCGTTGGTGGATCCCTTCGCCGATTCCGTCTGGTCGACGAACCGCGTCTTCACCCTGCGCCTCCAGCCCGGAGCGGACGCGAACGCCACCGCCTTCCGCGGCGTCTTCGCCGGCGGCGTCACCGCCAGCGGCACCGCCATCCAGGCGGGCCTGGCCCTCCGCCAGGCCGCGCCCGGCCAGGACGCGACGGCCTTCGTCTACTCCGGCGTCTCCACGGACGCGCAGCTCGGCGCCCTCGACGTCGGCGACGGCGTGCGCGCCGAAGTCAACGGCGTCTGGGCCGGCAGCGCGGCCGTCAGCGCGGCGGGCGGCGTCCTCGCCGGCGCCGGCACGGTCGGCGGCGAGGGCAAGGCGATTGCCGTGCCCGCCGGCGCGGGCCTCTCCGCCTCCGCCTACGGCGCCCGCGCCCTCGGCGGCGGCCTCACGCGGAACGAGCGGATCCCGACGACCTTGAGCCTCGGAGGGACGCTCAGCCTGGAGCCTGGCTCCAAGCTGACGGTGCTCGTCCGCCGCGACCTGGAGAACAACAACGAGCCGTGGGTCTCCTGCATCGAGGCCGAAAGCCTTGTGGTGCCCACCCTCGTCGCCGGCGGCACGACCAACGAAGTCGTGCTGGACATCGACCTGGACATCGAAGACGGCGCCTACGCCTCCGACGTGAAAATCCTCGGCTGGAAGGCCATCAGCGGCGCCCGCCTCTCCGGGCGGATCACCATCAACGGCGGCCCGAACACCGCCGGATACGTCCTCAAGCAGAAGGCGGACGGCCTCTACCTGCGCCGCTCCAACGCCCGCTTCTGGATGATCCTCCGCTAAGGGCGCTTCCCAAGAACGACGTCCGCCGCCGGGCTTCCGGCGGCGGACGTTTTTTGCCTGCGCGGGAGGATGCGCCGCTCCCAGGGTGCGCTTTGCCGCCGTCCTGTCCGCTCGACAGGCAGTCTTTGCGGAAAGGTCTGTAATAAACCGTTGAGGTGAAGCGAGAAAGCGTGCCGAAGCCTCTTTTGCAAAAAAGCGCGTAAGATGAGGCCTTGGGAAACGTAACATTCGTTGAGCGGGGCGTGTGCCTCGCCAACCGAAAATCCCAACTGAAAGGAATGAAGTCATGAAACTGTCGTTTAGGCCGCTTGCGGCCGTGGTGTTTGCGGCGTGCGCCGCGTTGGTCGGCTGCGGGCCAAACTCCAAAAAGCCGGAGGAGGTGGCCGACAAGGTGTTCAAGAGCATCTTCGTCGAGGACAACTTCGTGGCGGCCAAGCCGTTTGTCTCCGGCGAAGCGGTCGGAAAAGTTGTTGAAAGGATGCAAGAGGAGGACAAGGAAGCGTCAAAGGAAGAACTGCAGAGATTCCGGGAGGCCTGCGCGGACGCTCCGGTCGTCGAGAAGAGGATCAGTGGTGCGGATGCGACCATCGCGTACCGAGTTACTGAGCGTCGCACCGCATCCCTGCATCTGATTAGGGAATCGGGCGGCGTCTGGAAAGTGGATCATATCAAGATATTGCGCCATAGCGCAGACCGCCCAGACCTCGCAGTTCCAGTCCGGTGGTAATTTTTCCCCATCTGACCAAGGATTTGGGCGGCGTCCGGAATGTGGACCGGGTCGCCGCCAAACCGGGGCGGTAGCGTTTGCGCCGCTCGCGTGGCGGGTGGGGGCGTGTCCGTGTGCCGGGAAGCCGGGAGCGTCGTCGTGCGGGGGGGCGCCGTTCCTTTTCGGCGTGGGCGACCCAAAAAGAGGTCTGGCTTCCGGCGGCGGACGTTTGGGCTTGCGCGGGAGAAGGCGCCGCTCCAGAGAGCGTTTTGCCGCCCGCCCTGTCCGCGCCGGCGGGCAGTCTTTGCGGACAAAATCGACAATAAACCGTTGAAGCGAAACGAGAAAGCGTGACGATGCCTTTTTTGCAAAAAAGCGCGTAAGATGAGGCCTTTGGAAACGTAACATTCGTTGAGCGGGGCGTGTGCCTCGCCAACCGAAAATCCTAACTGAAAGGAATGAAGTCATGAAACTGTCGTTTAGGCCGCTTGCGGCCGTGGTGTTTGCGGCGTGCGCCGCGCTGGTCGGCTGCGGGCCGGGGTCGAATTCCCCGGAGGCGGTGGCCGAGAAGGTGTTCAAGGGCCTCATGGTCGAGCAAAACTTCGAGGCGGTCAAGCCGCTTCTCTCCGGCGACGAGGTCATACGACGCGTCGAAAGCCTTCAAAAGGATCTCAAGGAAATGCAGGAGGGGCTGTCGCAGTTGCCTCCGGAAGAGCAGAAGGAATTTCAGGCGGAATTTCAGAAGATGAAGGAGGCCTGCGCGAATGCGTCTGTCGTCGAGAAGACGCTCGGAGACTCGGAGGCGACCATCACGTATCGGGTTGAAGGGCAAGGCACTTCTTCCCTGCACCTGGTGAAGGTGGACGGCGTCTGGAAGGTGGACCGAATCGACGAAAAGAATCTATAACGTCGTCTGCGCCGCTCGCGTGGCGGGTGGGGGCGTGTCCGTGTGCAGGGAGTCTGTTTTGCCGGGCTGGGCGCGTCGATTGTCCGGAATAAATCGTTTTGACTGAAAGGATTGAATTTATGAAATGGACGTTTGGGCCGCTTGCGGTCTGTCTGCTTGCGGCGTGCGCCGCGCTGGCCGGCTGCGGGCTGGGGACGCCTTCCCCGGAGGCGGTGGTCGAGGTTCCGCGTGGCGCCCCGGCCCTGCAGGTGTCCGAGCCGGGGACGAATTCGCCGGAGGCGGTGGCCGAGAAGGTGTTCAAGGGCGCCATGGCCGAGCAAGACTTCGAGGCGATCCTGCCGCTTGTCTCCGGCGACGCGGTCTATTTCGTCGAAGTGTGCCAAGAGGAGTTGACGAACATTCCGGAGGAGGATCTTCCGGTGTTTCATGCGTTTCAGGAGGTTTGCGCGAACGCGTCTGTCGTCGAGAAGACGCTCGGGGAGTCGGAGGCGACCATCACGTATCGGGTTGAATGGGGGAGCACCGCTTCCCTGCACCTGACCAAGGATCCGGGCGGTTTCTGGAAGGTGGATTGGGTCGGCATGCAATAAGCGCTCGTTCCGTCTGCGCCGCTTGCGCGACGGGCGGGGCGCGTCAGCGTGCCGGGAAGCCGGGCCGGCGGCGCCTCTTTTCCGCTTGGGCGACAAAAAAGGGCGCCGGGATTCCGGCGCCCTTTTTGCTTAAGAAGTTTTGCGTCAGTAGTTTCCGCGGAGGGGATGTTCGCGGAGGCGGGCGTGGGCTTCGGCGCGGAAGTCGAGGAAGCAGTCGTTGGCGATGGCGTCGCGCATGCGTTCCATGAAGCGGAGGTAGCAGTGGATGTTGTGGAGGGTGAGGAGGCGGTATCCGAGCATCTCGGAGGTGTTGAGGAGGTGGCGGACGTAGGCGCGGGTGTGGCGGGAGCAGCAGGGGCAGGTGCAGCCGGGCTCGACGGGGAAGGGGCTGTCTTTCCAGGCGCCGGCCTTGACGGGGTAGGGGCCGTCGTTGGTGAAGGCGGAGCCGTTGCGGGCGTTGCGGGTGGGGATGACGCAGTCGAACATGTCGCAGCCCATGCCGACGGCCTCGGTCATCTGCCAGAGGTCGCCGAGGCCCATGACGTAGCGGGGGCGGTGGCGGGGCATGTGGGGGACGGAGTCCGCGATGCCTTTGAGGATGAAGGGTTCGGGTTCGCCGACGCTGACGCCGCCCACGGCGAAGCCGTCGAGGCCGTCGCGCTCCATGGCGGCGAGCTCCAGGGCGCACCGCTTGCGCAGGTGGGCGTATTCGGAGCCTTGGACGATGCCGAAGTAGAGCTGGCCTTCGGCGCGGGGCTGCTCCAGGCAGGCGCGCGCCCAGCGGAGGGTCTTTTCGACGCTTTTGGCGGCGTATTCCCCGGTCGAGGGGTAGGGGATGCACTCGTCGAAGAGCATCGCGATGTCGGAGCCGAGGACGCGCTGGACGGCCATGCTCTCCTTGGGGCCCATGAATAGGCGGCGGCCGTCGATGTGCGACTGGAAGGCGACGCCCTCTTCGGTGATTTTGCGCAGGGAGGAGAGGGAGAAGACCTGAAAGCCGCCGCTGTCGGTGAGGATGGGGCCGTGCCAGTCCTGGAAGGCGTGGAGGCCGCCGAGGCGCTCCATGATCTCCATGCCCGGGCGGAGCATGAGGTGGTAGGTGTTGCCGAGGATGATGGGGGCGCCGAGGCGTTCCAGGTCTTCCGCGCCGAGGGTCTTGACGGTGGCCTGGGTGCCGACGGCCATGAAGACGGGGGTGGGGACGGGCCCGTGGCGCGTCCAGAGCCGCCCGAGGCGGGCGCCGCTCTTGGCGTCTTCGTGGAGGATTTCGTAGGTGCCGGGCGCCGGGTCGGCCATGGTCAGCGGGCGATGGCGGCGAGCATGTCGCGGACGGACTGCTCCATGCCGACGAAGAGGGCGCGGGCGACGATGCTGTGGCCGATGTTGAGGGTGTCGAGGTTGGGGATGTCGAGGAGGGGGGCGACGTTGGCGAGGGTGAGGCCGTGGCCGGCGTTGACTTTCAGCCCGAGGGAGAGGCCGTATTCGGCGGCGGCGTGGAGGGCGTCGAGTTCGCGCTTGGCGGCGTCGCCGGAGGCGTTGGCCCAGGCACCGGTGTGGAGCTCCACGTAGGGGGCGCCGAGGGCGGCGGCGGCTTCGAGCTGGCGGCGCTCGGGGGCGACGAAGAGGGAGACTTCGGTGCCTTGGGCGGCGAGGGCGCGGACGGTGGGGCGGAGGGCTTCAAGCTGGCCGGCGGCGTCGAGGCCGCCTTCGGTGGTGAGCTCCTGGCGGCGTTCGGGGACGAGGCAGACCTCTTCGGGAACGACGTCGAGGGCGACGCGCAGGACGTCGGGGTTGTTGGCCATCTCCAGGTTCATGCGCGTGGCCAAGGTCTTGCGCAGGCGGTAGACGTCGGCGTCCTGGATGTGGCGGCGGTCTTCGCGGAGGTGGAGGGTGATGCCGTGGGCGCCGGCGCGTTCGGCGAGGCGGGCGATTTCGGCCAGGTCGGGGTAGTCGACGCCGCGCGCCTGGCGGAGCGTCGCGGCGTGGTCGATGTTGACGCCGAGTTTGAGCGGGGTCATGCCGGAATCACCAGGTCTTCTTGAGGCGGAGATACCAGGTGGTCTCGGTGTGGCAGAGGCCAGGCTGGGGGCGGGTCTGGTATTCGTTGCGGACGCCGGCTTCGAGGGAGACGTCGTTGAGGGCGGGCACGACGCCGAGGTCCTTCATGAGGTAGGAGAGCTTGGACTCGTGGACGAGGGTGCCGTTGTCGAAGTCGTCGAGGATGGGAGTGTAGGTCAGCTCGGTGTTCCACTGGACGCCGCAGACGAAGTCGTAGTGGAAGAGGAGGCCGAGGTCGAGGGCCACGTCGCTGTCGTGGACGGTGTCGCGGACGGTGGTGGCGGGCCACTTCTTGGAGTAGCGGTTGTTGTAGGTGTGGGCGAGGCCGACGCGGAAGCGGAGGAGGGAGGCGCGGCCGTCGGTGACGGTGTTCCAGAGGTAGAGGCCGTAGCCGGCGCCGGCCACGTTGCGCAGCTTGTAGTCGTTGAAGCGGTTGTGCTGGGCTTCGTCGCGCAGATACCAGGAGGCGTACTCGTAGGGGCGGTGCTCGAAGTCGAGGCCGCCGATGTAGCGCTCGGCGGAGGCGACGCCGTCGCTGCGGGTCTTGTACATGGAGGCGTAGGCCTTGAAGGTGGTCTTTTCGCTGGTGCGCACGGCGTCGAGGTAGATGGAGGTGGAGACGTCGCGCGAGGAGCCGGAGGTGCCGGTCAGGCCGAGGCTGGCGCTGAAGGCCCAGAGCTTGACGGGCGGGAAGTCGGGGTCGTCCTCGGCGGGATCCCAGAGGGTCGCCACCTCTTCAAGGGCGAGGGCGCGCGTCTTGTCGGCCGTGGGGATGAGGACGGGGTTGCCCTCGGCGTCGCGGGAGACGCGCACTTCGTCCTTGTCGCGCGAGGAGGCGTCGGTGCGGGCGAACATGGGCGTCTCGGAGGCGTAGTCCATCGAGGCGATGTCGGCCTGGTCGATGGCGAGGGGCCCGGCGAAGGCGGTGTCGATGACGACTTTTCCGCCCTTGATGCCGGTGATGGTGCCGTTGAGGACGTCGCCGGAGGTCGTCCGGATGGTGTCGGCGGCGAGCAGGCCGGCGGCGGCCAGCGCGCACGCGAGGAGGAGGGGTTTGGTCATGGTTCCGGTTCCTTTTCAGAATGGTCGAACTTGGGGTTGGCGCCGGCGATGGCGTAAGTCGCTTCGCCCTTTGGCGGATGCGCCTCGAACTCCTTAATCAACGCGGAAAGTGTACCACGCTTCACGCGCTCGTGCAACTTGGTCATCTCCAGGCAGACGGCCGCTTCCCGGTCGCCCAGCGCCGCCAGCGCCGCCCGCAGGCTCGCCGCCACCCGGAAGGGCGATTCCAGGCAGACGAGCGTGTGCGGCAGCTCCCGCTCCTGGAGGAAGAACTTCTCCAGCGGCCCGGGTTTGCGCGGCGGGAAGCCCTTGAAGGTGTAGCTGGAGGTCGGCAGCCCCGAGAGCAGCAGCGCCATCTCCACGCTGCACGGCCCGGGGAGAACCGTGTAGGGCAGCCCCTCCGTCGCGAAGAGGCGGATGACGCGGTAGCCCGGATCGCTGATTCCCGGGTAGCCGCCGTCCGAACAGAGCGCCACGGGCGTTCCTTCGCGCACCAGCCCGGCAATCCGCTGCGAGACGCCTTCCTCGTTGCCCTGGCGGTAGGAGAAGAAGGTCGGCGGGCGGGGAATGCCCAGCGCGGAGAGCAGCTGCCAGGTGCGCCGGGTGTCCTCGCAGGCGATGGCCGGCGCCGCCGCCAGCGTCTCCCGGACGCGCGGCGAGGCGTCCCCCAGGTTGCCCAGAGGGGTGGCGACGACGTAGAGTTGCGCTTCGAGGGCCACGGCTAGCGGTAATCGCGCAAGAAATCGCGGGAGACGGCGGCCGCCCAGAGGCGGTGGCCCTCCTTGGTGGGGTGGAGCTGGTCGGGCAGGAGCGCCGTGTTGAGCGTGTCGCCGTCCGGCATCAGATAGAAGGGGTTGACCGTGCGCAGGTAGACGTGCTCCTCGTCGGCCAGCTCCGGGAGGCGGCGGTTGACGGCGTCGTTGGTCTGGCGGCGCGGGTCGGCGCCGTTCAGGTTGCGCGGGAAGATTTCGAGCAGCGTGATCTTGGCCTCCGGGCAGGCGGCGCGGAGGTGCTCGACGATGGCGCGGATGCCGCCGAAAATCTCGTCGGGCGAATCGCGGCGGCAGCCGGCGTTGTTCGTGCCGATCATGAGCATGATGCGCTTGGGGGCGACGGTCGCCCAGTCGATGCGGGCGATGCGCCAGAGCACGTGTTCCGTGCGGTCGCCGCTGAAGCCGAGGTTCAGCACCTCGCCGAAATACTGCTTCTGGAGGTCGGGGGCGATGGCGTCCCAGTTGTGCGTGATCGAGTCGCCGAGGAGGACGGTGTCGTGCTGCGTGGCGGCCTGGGCCTCCTTTTCGGCGAGGCGCGCCTGCCACCAGGGCAGCTCCAGTCGGGAGACGGGCGTGGTCGCCGCGGCGGACGGCGCTTCGGCGGCGGGGAGGCTCCCGCAGCAGAGGATCAGGACGGCGAAAGCGAGAAGGCGGCGCATGGCGGATTATCCTTTCTTCGGGGTGGGGAGGCCTTCGCAGGCGTCGAGGACGGCGCGGGCGACGTCAAGCTTCGGCAGGAGGGGGAGGGCGCGGCGCTCGCCGCCGGCGAAGTAGAGCGTCACGCGGTTCGTCTCCGTGGCGAACCCGGCGCCGGGGGCGGTGACGTCGTTGGCGACGAGGAGATCCAACTCCTTCTCGCGGAGCTTGCGCAGCGCCTCGGCCTCCGGGTCGCCCGTCTCGGCGGCGAAGCCGACAAAGCGCCGCGCGCCCTTGAGCGGGGCGACGGTCTTCAGAATGTCCGGATTGCGCGCCAGGCGCAGCGTGCCGTCCATCCCGGACTTCTTGAGCTTGGTTCCCGAGGGTTCGGCGGGGCGCCAGTCGGCCACGGCGGCGCAGGCGATGAAGAGGTCTGCCCCCGGGAGCGCCTCCTGGACGGCGGCGAGCATCTGGAGCGCCGTCTCCACGTCGACGCGGCGGACGCCGGGGGGCGTCGGGAGCGTCACGGGGCCGGCGACGAGCGTGACCGCGTGGCCGCGCTCCGCCGCCGCCTGCGCCAGCGCGAAGCCCATCTTGCCGGTGGAGCGGTTGGAGATGAAGCGGACGGGGTCGAGCGGTTCGCGCGTGGGGCCGGCGGTGACGAGAACGCGCATGTCGGGCTACTTGGCGGGCTCGGCAGGGGCCTCGGGGGCGGCAGGCGCCGTGCGGGCCGCCGCCGCGCCGGGAGCAAACAAGTCGCGGTGCTCCAGCACCTTCTGGCGGATTTTCTCCAGAACGTCTGGATTGGCGCGGAGGAACTCGGTCGCCTTGTCGGCGCCTTGGCCGATCTGCTCGCTGTCGAAGCTCAGCCAGCTGCCGCGCTTGAGGACGACCCCCGCCGCGATGGCCGCGTCCAGCACCGACCCTTCCCAGGAGATGCCGCGCGCGTAGAGAATGTCGAACTCCGCCTCCGTGAAGGGCGGGGCGACCTTGTTCTTGACGACGTTGACGCGGGTGCGGTTGCCCAGCGCCTTGCCGGTGGTCGCCTCCTTGAGCGTCTGGATGCGGGCGATTTTCATGCGCACCGAGGCGTAGAACTTCAGCGCGTTGCCGCCCGTCGTCGTCTCCGGCGAGCCGAACATGACGCCGATTTTCATGCGGATCTGGTTGGTGAAGATGCAGAGCGTGTTCGTCGCCGCCAGGAGGCCGGTGAGCTTGCGCATCGCCTGCGACATGAGCCGGGCCTGCGCCCCCATGTGCGAATCGCCGATGTCGCCGTCCAGCTCGCTCTGGGGCACCAGCGCCGCCACCGAGTCCACGATCACCACGTCCACCGCGCCCGAACGCACCAGCTGTTCGGTGATCTGGAGCGCCTCCTCGCCCGAATTGGGCTGCGAGAGCAGCAGGTTGTCCACGTCCACCCCGATGCGCTTGGCGTAGGCCACGTCCAGCGCGTGCTCCGCGTCGATGAACGCCACGATGCCGCCCTGCTTCTGCGCGTTGGCCGCGATGTGCAGCGACAGCGTCGTCTTGCCCGACGACTCGTTGCCGAAAATCTCGATGATGCGCCCGCGCGGCACCCCGCCCACGCCCAGCGCCAGGTCCAGCGAGAAGGCCCCCGTCGAAATCACCGGGATGTCCTGCACCGCCATCTCGCCCATCTTCATGATGGACGTGGCGCCGAACTCCTTGCGGATTTGGTTCAGGACGGCATTCAGCTTGTCGGTGGCGGCATTGGTTGCGGCAGGTCTCTTCTCGGCCATGGGGGCTCCTTGGGTGCGGTGACGTTCTGTAAGCCTATTATATCAAACCCCCGCCGTTCCCGTGCCGCCCGGCGCCGCTTTGGCGGATCGCGCCGTCGTGCTCGGCAATCGAATGCGGCGACGCGAGTCGGCTTTACGCGCGGTTGTACTTTTCTTTTGGCTGTTTGCAGCGCGGGCAGCGCCAGTCGGCCGGGAGATCCTCGAACGCCACGCCGTCGTGTTCGGCAGGATCGTACACGTAGCCGCAGACGGAGCAGATGTATTTGCCGGTCGGGGTCTTGAAGACGATTTCGCCCGGAGGAATGACGGCGGGCGGATGGTCGAGGTCGATGATGCGCTTCGCGGCGAGGCTCTCCAGCGCTTCGGGCGTGTGCGTGCCGAGGTAGACCGTCGGGCGGGCGCGGCAGAAGGCGCGGACGCGGTCGAGCGTTTCGCGGGCGGCGGCCTTGTCCTCGAAGACGACGGAGAGGCGGTTTTCGTAGAGCGCCACGTCGGTGTAGGTGACGTCGCCGTGGATGAGGTAGAAGATGCCGCCCGTCTCGACGGCGACGATGCAGTTGCCCGTGGTGTGGCCCGGCGCGGAGAGGTAGGTCACGCCCGGCGCGATGCGCTGCGAAGCGGGGAACTCGTAATAAGCGCCGTCGGAGAATGTCGCCACGGTCGGATTGAAGGGCTTGATTTCGTCCGCTTCCGCTTCGGCGGCGGAGCAGACGATCTGGGCGTTCGGGAAGGCGCGCAGTTCGCCGGTGTGGTCGGCGTGCTTGTGGGTGATGAGAATCTTCGAGACCTGCTCGGGCTTGTAGCCGAGCTCGGCGAGCGCTTCGAGATAAGTCTTTATCTTCGTGCCGAGATAGATGCCTGCGTCGGGATCGGCCGCCGTCTCGGGGAACTCGGCGGGGAGGCCGGTGTCGACGAGGATGACTTCGCTGCCGGTATCGACGACCCAGTTCTGCAGGCAGGAGCGGTACTTGACGGCGGGGTCGAGCCCTTCGGCTCCTTCGCCGCCAAGGGCGAACGGGCGGGTCATGAAGCCGTTTTCGGTGAACCGGACGGGGAGGATTTTGATGCTCATGCGTGTGTTTCTTTCTGGGGTTGGCGATTCTGGCGGAGGCGAGGGTCAGGGCTGCCGCAGCGCTTTTTCGACCTCCGTCGCGATGGCCGAAAGCGGCGCGGTCGGCTCGAAGCGGCGCAGGATGCGCCCGTCGCGACCGATGAGGAACTTGGTGAAATTCCACTTGATGGAGGAGGTCTTCGCGTAGTCCGGGTCGGCTTCGCCCAGCATCTTTTCGAGAAGGAGCGCGTGCTTGTTGTCGTGCGAAAAGCCCTCGAACTTCGTGTTGGCCGTGAGGAACTTGAAAAGCGGCGCGGCGTTGCCGCCGTTCACGTCAACCTTGGCAAACCGCGGAAAGGCCGTCTTGTAGTGCACGACGCAGAAGGCATTTATCTCTTCGTCGGTTTCGGGCGCCTGCTGGCCGAACTGGTTGCAGGGGAAGTCCAGAATCTCAAAGCCCATGTCCTTGTGCTGGCTGTACATCCATTCAAGGCCTTCGTACTGCGGCGTGAAGCCGCAGCGGGTGGCGGTGTTCACGATGAGCAGCACCTTGCCCTTGTAGTCCGCGAGCGGCACGTCCTCGCCCTCGCGTCCCTTGACGGTGAATTGATAGACGGTGTTCGTCTCCATGCGGGTCTCCTTTGTTTGGGCGATGCCGTGCGTGAGCATCGCAAGTGTTGCGGTCAGAAGCAAAAACGGTTTCATCGCCTCGGCCTCGTTGTCGCGGAAGGGACGCTCAAGGCGAAATGTCGGCGCTGGCGGCAAGACCCACACGCCGCAATAGTTTCCGTTATGCGCGTGCCCGCGCGGAAACTGTAAGGCAATATCCCCAAGATTCATAGGGCGGCGCGCCCAGGGGGGAACTCACGGCGTCGTCGCGTGCGCCCGCTGCTCCGTTTCGTCTCTGCCAGTATTAGACCAAAAAGCCCACGTAAAAGTCAAGCGAAACGCGCCCGGGGCGCGCCTCTCCGTGCCCGTTTCGACGCCGGGCCGGATTCCCGGAAAACGCCCTTCGGCCCGTCGAAAAACCAATGGTTTATTTTGTTCGACGCTACTTTAACGTTTTACGCCGTACTGCGAGGTCTTTTACGCCCTGCTGCGAGTCGTTTTACGCCGCAAAACTTTTTTCTCTCGTCGGGCCGCGAAAAACGGCTTGCCCGGCGCCGCTTCGCTTCCGCCTCGGCATCCCTGCGCCCCGGGGGCGGCGTACCAGTCGCTCCATCCGCCAGCGGCGGTTGACGGGGAAGGGACGGTATGGTACAGTGAAAATGCATTTGGAAAGATGGGGGAGGTCCCCGACCAAAAGGAGGTAAACCATGAAAAGAGTGAAACGCGTTGCTCTGGCGCTTGTGGCCAGTGCGTTGCTGATAGGGTGCGACCCCGAGTCCGTCTCTGTGGACGTGCCGTTGTCGGCGATAGAGCGGGTCAAGACGGGTCAGACGGTGTATGTGGAAGCCGAGGTGGTCTACTCGGTGGACAGCAGTTCCCAAAAAGAGGTTCCGCGGATTAAGGCGGCCATTGAGCGCCATTTTGGTTCGGCGCCGTGTCGGGTCGCCTACACTCCGGCCACGCCGAATGGACGGTTGAGGACAACGTTTCTGGTGCCGCTTTCGTCCTCGACCTCTTTGGACGGTCTTGATGCGCGCGACCAGGCGGCGCCCTTTATGCTCGTTTACGACCGAGCCGGCGGCAAGCTCTCGCAGGTGCTCCTTCGGCGAAATCTCTCCCGCCTGAATTCGCGGCTCTCCGACATCAGTCTTGAAATCGAGGCGGATCTTGGAGCGGGGCCGTTTACCTTCCGGCTCCTTAACGACATTGGGAAATCCGTGTCGGCGACGTCGTATGCGGCGTGGGTGGACGGCGCGCCCATCCCTGTCGGGAAGACGCGCATTGGGGAAATGACGACCATCCTGTTCAACAAGGGAACATCAAATACGCCGGATTTCTGGCACGAAGAAGCCCCCTTCATCCTCTTGGGCGAGTAGGGCGCTTATTGGGGAATGGACAAGGCCGCGGCTTCCCCCGCGGCCTTGTTTTTAGGGGGGGACGGCCGTGGGTCAGGGGGTTGCAGCCGGCGCCGCCGGGGGGTCGAAGAGGGTGGCGAGGTAGGCTTTGACGGTCTCCATGGCGGCTTTGGGCGGCGAGGGGATGTCGCAGCCGGCGGCGCGGACATGGCCGCCGCCCCCGAAATGGGCGGCCACGGAGGCGGCGCTGAAGGGGGCTTCGTCGCCGCGGGAGCGGATGCTCAGGCGGGTGATGCCGGGTTTCTCCTTGGTTTCGTAGAAGAATATGGAGAGTTGGGCCGAGGGGATGGAGCGGGGGATGTCGATGACGTCTTCGATTTCGCTCTTGGCGACGCCGGCCTTGCGGAAGTCCCGGGCGGTGAGGCAGATGGTGGAGACGCGTCCGCGGAACCAGGTGGCGAGGGAGTCGTAGGCCTTGCGCTTGAGGAGGACGGCGCCTTCGCTGGCGTAGAGGTAGAGGCGGTCGTTGATGGCGGAGGAGTCCAGGCCGAGGGCGAGGAGTTTGGAGGCGGCCGCGAGGGTGGAGGGGGTGGTGCAGGAGTAGGCGAAGCGGCCGGTGTCGGTGACGAGGGCCACCCAGAGGGCTTCGGCGGTCTCGCGGTCGATGGCCCAGCGTCGGGCTTTGGCGAAGCGGTAGACGAGCTCGCCGGTGCTGCTGGCGGCGGGGACGATCCAGCGGGCTTCGCCGAATTTGGAGCCGGAGGTGACGTGGTGGTCGACGACGACGACGGGAAGGCGGGAGACGGCTTCGCGGAGGGGGCCGTCGGGGAGGCGGTCGAGCGCCCCGCAGTCGAGGACGAGCGCGCAGTCGTAGTCTTTGGCGCGGACGTTGGTGGGGGCGATGCAGGGGGCGTAGTCGAGGAGGAATTTGGGCGGCCCCATCCCGACGGGGGAGAGGGCGACGGTGGGCTGCCAGCCGTTGGCCTGGAGAAGGCGGGCCATGGCGATGGAGCTGCCCACGGCGTCCCCGTCAGGCCGGATGTGGGCGGTGACGAGGACGCGGCGGTGGCGCGCCAGGGCCTTGGCGGCGGCGGCGATGCTGCCGCGGGGGCGGTGGGCGGCGTCGAGGGGGGCTGCCATGCTTACGCGTTGGGGACGTAAACCGCGGGGATGGCCGCGAGCCAGGCCTTGACGGCGTCGTCAAGGGGTTCGACGGCTTTGAGGACGCCTTCGACGGTGCCGCGCTCGTCGGGCAGGGCGACGGTCTCGCCGGGCTTCTTGCCCATGAGGGCGTCGGCCAGGCGGGAGCGGCAGGAGATGATGTTGAGGGCTTCGTCGCGGTCGAGTTCGCCGAGGATGGTGTAGGTGGCGACGCCGCGAGGGGTCTCGACGGTGACGCGGGTGCCCATGGCGGCCACGTCGCAGGCGACGCCGGCGAAGTCGGTGGGCTTGACGAGGCGCAGGGTGCGGTCCATCTCGTCCTGGCGGGAGAGGAGGAGGCGCTGGTGGTCGCGGGCAAACTGGTATTCCGCGTTTTCGCGAAGGTCGCCGTAGCTGCGGGCGGTGGCGATGTCGCGGGAGTTGGCGGGGATTTCCACGTTGATGAGGTGGTCGTAGGCCAGGCGGAAGGCGGCCAGGGAGCGGCGGGAGGTGAGGTGCTGGACCTCCTGCTGGGCCTTGACGGCGCGGCGGAGCGCGTTGAGCGAGGGATCGCGGCGGGCCATGCGCACGAGGATGGTGCGCTGGGAGGAGGGATCCCAGGCGTGCGAGGCCTGGATGCGCTCGAAGAGAATCTGGCGCTCCTCGGCGGAGAGTTCGTCGCAGAGGGACTCGATCCACTTCTGGCTGTCGAAGAAGCCCTGGAGGACGTTGCGCATCTTGAGCTCTTCGCCGGAGAGGCGCTGCTCGATGATGTAGATGGCCTGCTTGGCCAGGTCGTTGAGCGCGGGGACCTTCCAGGCTTCGGCGGCGGCGCGGTTGCGCAGGGCCCAGACCACGAGGGTCGGCTCGGGGGCGCCCTGGGAGGCGAGGAGGCTGCGGATGCGGTCGCCGGTCTCTTCGTCGCCCTTCAGCGTGTCGAGGACGGCGCCGAGGGCGACGCCGTTGTAGCGCGGCAGGCGGTCGAGGATGGCCTGCTTGTGCCCGGCGGACTTCTCGGGGTCGGCCTCAAGCAGGAAGGCGACCACGGCCTTGACGTCGCGCGCCGGCAGCCCGCGGAAGGCCGCCAGCAGCGTGTCCTCCTCGTCTTCCTCCAGCAGCTTCGCGGCCTGGACGGCCTGGGCTTCGGGGGTCGAGAGCCCCATCGTGCGCATCAGCGCCGCCACCTGGGCGTAGCGCGGCCAGTCGGTGCGGGCGGCGCCCTTGAGGGCGAAGGCGAGGCGCTCGGCGATCACGTCGCGATAACTGTCGGGCAGGGCTTCCTTTTTGGCGGCGCGGATGGCGAGCGCGCCCTCGTAAATGGCCTTGAGGTCGCGCTGCTTGGAGAAGGCCTTGAGCCAGCGGTCGCCGAAATCCTCCTCGCCCTCCAGCAGGCGCAGCGGCTCGCTGCGCTTCTGCGGAATCTCCACCGGGCGGCCCTTGTCGGACTTCAGGCTCTTGCGGGCCGATTCCCAGAAGCGCTTCCAGTCCGCCGCCGGCACGATGCCCGTCTCCGCCAGGCGGTCCTGCAGCCGCTGGAGCGACATCGGGCCGTAGCTCTCAAGCGCCAGGCGCACGATTTCCGCCGGATGCTTCTGCACCAGCGCCAGAATGCCCTCGCGATCCTTCGTGAACCGGGTCATCAGGTGCTTCTCGTCGGCGACGGAGAGGTTCTGCCCCGCCACGGCGAGCGTCATGGCGTGATTCTGCCGGCTGTTGAAATCGATAATGACCTTGCCGTAGAAGGTGTCGAGCGACTTCACCACGCCGAAGCCCCACGACGAGCTGTTCACGTAGGTGCCGGGCGTGAGCGCCGTCAGCACCCGCAGGCGGCTGACGATGGAGGTCGCGATGGCCGTGTCCAGCCCCACCGCGTCCACGAACAGCTTCTCCTCGGTGGAGTTGGCGCTGCGGCGCACCACCTCGCGCATCTGCGCCAGCTCGATGCCGCGCAATTCCGCGCTGCGCTGCGCGAAAAACGCCATGCAGTCGATGGCGCCGGCGAAATCCTTCGTCCGCACCACTGCCTCCGTCAGGCCGGCGAACGCCTGCACGGCCGACTTGGCGTCCTCGCCGAGCTGCTCGCCGACGAGCGCCAGCACGGCCGCCACATCCGGGCGCTCCGCCTCAAGCATATCCTGAACCTGCATCTTGAACGCGACTTTGTCCATGGCCAATCCTTCTGCCTTGATCCATCGTTTCCGCTCCCCTCCGCCTTCAGTCGAATCCGAAAACGAAACCGGGTGAGCAATCCATTAATAATAGCACACCTGGCCTCCCGCACGCAACTTCGCCCGCCAGCCCCCCTCGGCAAGCCCGTTCCCGCCTCGCGCGCCGGACGCCGCCTTGCCTTTTCCGAAAACAGCCTGAGTCATGGCGGAGCCGAGCCGGAAGAATGGATGTTTTTCGCCCGGAAACAAAAAGGTTGAAAATAAACCTTGACGGGGGGGGGTGTTATGGTAGCATGTGGGTGTTTGGCTGATTGTCGGGCGCGTGCTTGGCCGGCCAAACGCCTGGAAAACACAGAAAGGACAGAGACATGTTCAAATTGTTTGGCGGCCTTTTGGCCCGCTCACTCTGCTCTTGATCATCTTGAAAGCCACAGGCGCCATCGAGTTGAGCTGGATTTGGGTTTTCGCCCCGGCATGGATTCCTGCCGCGCTCGGCTTTTTGGCGATGTGCTTTAGCGAGAACAAGTGACGCCTCTGGCGCTTTGCGGCGGGCCTGCGGACCGCAGGCCCGCCGTTTTTGGCTTAAGGGGCGGGATGGTGCGGCGAAGCCGGTCGCCGGAGGGGGACTTTGGGAGATTGAGCGGGGCGTTTTTCGGGCGGGGCGCTTTTTTGTTTGCCAAACGGGGTGAAATGCAGTATCTTAATAGAGGAAAGTATGACTATGGCTTTGAAGCGACCTTTCGTTTTTCTGTCGGCGCTGCTGGGCGCGGTGGCGTGTTGCCGCGCGCAGGGCTGGCTCACGCCGGCCTACACGTCGAGCGCGAAGTACACGCTGACGCCCGGCTCGACGCTCGCGTTGCCGAACGGCGCGGGCTGGACGATCTTCAACGCGGGCTCGTCGGCCTCGGAGCTGGCGGCGGACTACGAGGTGGCGGCCGAGGGCGACTCGGTCTACACGCCGGGGACGCTGCTCTTTTCGGCGCCGGGGGCGCTGCTGGAGGACGAGCAGGCGTATCTGGCGCTGGGCATCCGGGACGCGTCGGGGACGTCGGGCATCGTGATGCGGCCGGCGGATCCGTCGGCGCAGCGGCTGCGCACGGACAAGGTGTACGCGACGGTGCGCTTCATCCCGTCGGACGCGACGCCGGACGTGGAGACGCTCAAGGCGATGTA
>Ga0310690_10000631_pt1 | contig 72099 bp, 59 predicted proteins | sample AusTroGonzalo_MG_2_FD_207661 | JGI IMG/M metagenome (GOLD analysis project Ga0310690, IMG submission 207661) | Bovine rumen microbial communities from tropical cattle in Woodstock, Queensland, Australia - Gonzalo_04 (v2) (version 2) | ecosystem: Host-associated > Mammals > Digestive system >...
CCGGGGTAAGCGTAAAATCCCGAAATACCGGCATCAAGAGCCGCCTGGGCGATAGCTTCATCGCCGAGAATCATCATTTTTTTCTTAGTCACGATAACCTCCAGAATATCAAAAAAATAAACCGAAACTTGAATCAACTTAAAAAACGCGGGTCACTCTAACATTTTGAAATAGCAATGGTCAAATTTTTTTCAGTTTCTTATGCAGATAACGCTGTAGGCTAAGTTTGCGGCGCAGTCCGAACACTCTTTCCTTCCGGAATATATTTCTCCGTTAAGATTTATTTTAACGGCATAGAATGGACTAAACGAATCAGTTGTCGAGGAGATAAATTCGTTACTAAAGTTGAAAAATTCCGAAACAGGGGAGTATTCACCAAAATAGACGAGCGATGAAAGTTCATTCTTGTTCGGCAGTCTCCAGTCATCGTGACCCGCATAAGTCAAGTCTTCGCAAATTGCAAGAGCCTGTGCCCAGCTGTAGATTTTTTTATTGGATTGGATGAGGGGCTGCCATATATGTCCTGTTGTCGAATCCGTGATAACTGTGTCTCCGTTTATTGTTGACGATGTCAGTTTCGCAAGAGGAAGTTTGCTGCCGCGGACGCATACGGTGTCATAAATGTTACTTTTAGGGGCATAATACATTGAAAAACCGTCTCTAGAATCAAAAGTCAAAGCTTTTTCCGGATCTCTCATGTCTGTTACAGATGTCCATACGAGGTTGCTTGATAAAGAAATGCCTGTGGAAGAAGATATGGATTTTTCGTATTCGTGTATCGTCATGATCTCATGAGGTGCCGGAAGACGCCAGTCGTTTTTGCCAGCATATTCAAGTTCTTCGCAGTAAATCCAAGCCTCGTTCCATGTGAAATCGATCAAATGGATATCCTGCTGCCACTCAAGCCCAGTGTTGTTGTCCACCACGATATTCTGGTTTGCGACCGTTTTGATCGTAAAATCCTGCTCCGAGCATGTTATTGAGGCATACTGAGCGTCCTGACCGTAAAACTCACTTCCCTCAGCCGGACAGTTTGCCTCTCCTTCATTGTCGTAGCATTTTTTCTGTCCGGTGCAGATGTTGCCGACAGTCATGACACCTGTTGCAAAAGTGTCGCATTTCCCGTTATTCCAGGTATATCCATCGAGACAGCCGCAGTAGTAAATATCCGAACTCAGCGCATGGCATGTCGTTTGATCGGAATTCGCTATTTCCGAGCAAGGATCGTCATCGCACGGGTTCATACACTTTGAACCGTTCCAGAAAAAACCTTCAAGACACTCGCATTCATGTTTCGTTTCTGTTTCGGGAATGCAGAGGCCTGTCGAATTCTCTATTTCGCAAAGTTCTTCCCGGCAAGGATTTTCAAGGCACTCGAAACCGCGCAGGAAGTATCCTTTAGGGCAGATTTCGGAGCGGACACAGGTGACATAATTGTCGAGGTGTGAATATTCTTTCATGATATGACCGATATACCCGATGGAAAAATCGACTGCGGAGGCATAGTTTGTCCCGAAGTGGTTTCCGCCTATAGCGTTGATGGAAAGTGTGGATGAAAAGAATGAGTCGAATTTGGAGAAGGGCTCAGAATAGTTTTCAAGCATGAAGGGCAGATTTGACGCAGGTTCTTTTCTGCTGTAGTCGATAATCGAGGCGAGTTCGTTTCTGTTGGGAAGTCTCCAGTCACTGAAACCGGCATAATTCAGTTTTTCGCAGTGCGCCAAAGCAAGTCCCCATCCCTGTTTCATAGTGAAAGTGTTCTGCCACATCAGTCCGGTCGTTTTGTCCGTCACGACTTTCTCCCCGTTGATTTCGGATGTTTCGAATTCTGAGGAAGGCAGCCCTTCGCCGCGGACACACCAGAAAAGAGATGTGTACATTGTATCGAGAGCGTCTGTATAGTTGGCTCTTAAACTTGACTGCCACGCAACTTTTGTGTCGGAGGGATAAATTGTGGAAGACCACGCATAAGTCGCGCCTTCAAACAGATTCGGAAAATAAAATGGATAATGATATAGGAAGTATTCGTTGCTGGTCATAATTGAAATCAGTTCCTGAATTGAAGGAAGCCGCCAGTCGTCGTAACCTGCGTAAACGAGGTTTTCGCAGTAATCAAGAGCCTCTTCCTGCGAGCCTTCCTCCGAAGTTAAGCCCTGCCACATGAGGTTCGTGTTCGCGCTTACCACCACAGGTTCTTCCGGAACAGTGTAGTCTATTTTCAGATCTATCGGAGAGCAGGTTCCGATGCCGGCATACTGAGGATCCTGGCCGAAAAAGCCTTCACCGAATGCCGGACAGTCAATCGCATCGGAATCGTCGTAGCAGAGGCTCTGCCCTGTGCAGATGTTGCCAAATCCCGGTTTTTGCATCGTGCAGCCGCGTTTTTTGCCCCACCAGTAATAGTTTTCATCGCATTCACAGGTGTACATATCTACTCCGACAGAGAAGCAGCGTCCGGATGAGTGCCCGATTTCAGCGCAAGGATCCGGTTTGCACGGGTTTACGCATTTTGAATCGTTCCAAAAGTAGCCCTCATCGCATGTAAAAAGACAGTCTTCCGATCTTGGACTGTAAACATAGCTGCCTTCGTTTGACGGCCCCCAGCCGTACCGGTCCCAGGTCTGTTCTACGGTCGAAGCTGTGCTCCAGTGAGCGTTTTCGGGAAGATTCTCGCAGTCCACGATTCTGGTGTCTCCTTTGCAGCGGTCGTCTTCCCAAGTGTAGTTGGTGCTGCATCCGCAGTAATATGAGTCGCCGTCAGGGAAACATTCGCCGGTAGATCCCGAAAGATGTGCGCACGGATTTTTTTTGCAGGGATCATTGGTGTCAACGGTGTCGTAGTCGTCATCCGGGGCTGAAATTTCATCTTCATCACTCTCTGGATCAGGGATGCCGGTGTCTGAAATATCGTCATCAACGATGTCGTTGTCATTTAAAGATTCATCGGGGTTATCGGATATATGTTTTTGGGAACAGCCGGAATTTGTCAGGATGAAAAGTGAGCATAAAATAAAAAGCAGACAGACTTTTTTCATAATCGCACCTCTAATTAAAATAGAAACGACCGCTCAATAATTTACCACATTTAAGTTATGGTCAAATTTTTTCCGCTCTATGGCGTGAAATTAAAAAAATGTCGGATTTTTCTTGTTTCTTGTCAGATTTCTCCAAAAAAAGTGGAAAAAAAGACTTTTTCGTGTAGGATACACCGGCTTTTTTGGAGACTGTTCGTGGAATATTTCGAAATACATGGCGGCGGAGTCGTAAGCGGCGAAATCGTGACTTCCGGCAATAAAAACGAAGCGCTTCCGGTTATTGCGGCGGCTCTTCTTTCGAAAGGAACGGTCGTCCTCGACAATGTTCCCGATATTCTCGATGTCAGGAATATGCTTGAAATTGCAAGCGATCTCGGCGTTTCGGTCACGAAAATCAGTAAAAACAAAATTGAGATAAATGCAGCGAATCTTCAGAGAAAACCGCTTGACCGCGATCTTTGCGGAAAGGTGAGGACTTCGGTTCTTTTTGCAGGCCCGCTTCTTGCGAGAAACGGCGAAGTGATCCTTCCTCCTCCAGGCGGAGACGTTATCGGCAGAAGAAGGCTCGACACACATTTCCTCGGCTTCAAACAGCTCGGTGCGGATTACACGGTAGAAGGCGAAGGTTACGAAATTCATTCGGAAAAGCTTGTCGGAGCCGACATTTTCCTTGACGAAGCGAGCGTTACCGGCACTGAAAATATAGTCATGGCTGCTGTTCTTGCCGAGGGACGCACGACAATAATGAATGCAGCGATGGAGCCGCATGTTCAGGGTTTGTGCAATTTCCTCAACAAAATGGGAGCAAAAATCAGCGGCGTTGGTTCGAGCACACTCTGCATTGACGGTGTCTCATCGCTTTCGGGCTGCACTCATACGATCGGTTTCGACTACATCGAGGCGGGAAGCTATATCGCTCTGGCTGCGATGACGGGCGGCGAGATTCTTATTAAGGATTCCGCGCGTGACAATACTTTAAGAATGGTGCTGCACACTTTCGGAAAACTCGGGATAAAAACCGAAAAACGGGAAAACGATATTTTTGTTCCGTCTCAGAAAATGGTGGTTGTCAAAGAGATGAACAACGCGATTGCGAAAATCGACGACGGTGTATGGCCTTCGTTCCCGTCCGATCTGATGTCAATTGCGATAGTTGCTGCAACCCAGGCTGAAGGAACGGTGCTTTTCTTTGAAAAAATGTTTGAGAGCAGGCTCTTTTTTGTTGACAGACTCGTTGCGATGGGTGCTCAGATAATTCTGTGCGATCCTCACCGCGTAGTCGTTTCTGGAGCGTCCCAGCTGCACGGTGCAAGTCTTGATTCTCCCGATATACGTGCCGGAATGTCGATGCTTATGGCTGCGGCTGCGGCAAAAGGGAGAAGTAAAATATACAATGTGCGTCAGATCGACCGCGGATATGAGTCGATTGAGGATAAATTAACGAGAATAGGAATATCAATAGAACGTAAAAATGGTTAAAAATGCAAGGCTTTTTTAGTAATATTTTGCATAATTATATGAATATGATATATTTTTTTGCAAAATTTCTTGCTTTTTACATTTTTCTTACTATCATCGCCTCCGGATTTGTTATTTTTATTGCGATGGAGTAAGCAATGGCGGAAAACAACCTTAAAAAAATGAGAGAAAGGCTTCTTATGAGCAAATCTGAACTCGCACGTAAGGCGGGTGTTTCGGTTCTTACTATCGACAGGATCGAAAAGAACGGAAAGTGCCGCATGGAAACTAAGAGAAAGATTCTTCTTGCTCTGGGGCTTTCGCTTGATGAAAAACATAAAGTTTTTTCGGATGATGAAGAATAGCCAGAGGAGGCGGAGATGTTTTATAACAAGCAACTGATGGGACTTGACCTCGGGTCTTATCTGATCAAAGCTGCCCAGCTCCAGAAAAAGGGGAAGGGGAAGTATCAGCTTAAAAAGTTCGGGTTTATTCCGATTCCGGTAAACACGATGGTCGACGGCAGCATCATGAACACGTACGAAATGAATGATGCTGTAAAAACGCTTCTTGCAAAGGAGAGGTTCAGAGACAAATTCTGCTCGATCGCCGTTGCGGGACACGGTATCATCAACAGAGTCATCAATGTTCCGAAGGTTTCTCAGCAGGAATTTTACAACGCGCTGAAAGTCGAAGCCGAAACGCATATCCCGCACGACATCAAGGAAATTTACTTCGACGGAATCAAGACCGATATCGTTGAGGACGGCCGTGACAGAGTCATCCTCATCGCCGCAAGAAAGGATCTTATCGGCGACTTCATTCAGGTCGTAAGCGATGCGGGCGTAAAACCGATGTCTGTAGAAATCGACGCGACGGCTCTTGCAAACATTTTTGAGCTCAACTACCCGGAAGAAAAGGATAAAACTGTCGCAGTTCTCAATATCGGCGCTTCAAAGACAAACATCGTCGTTATGTCGAACGGCAACGTCAGGTTCTTCAGAGATGTTCTGACTGGCGGCAACTTCATCACCGAAGAGATTACGAGAAGGCTTAAAGTCAGTTTCCAGCAGGCAGAGAGCCTTAAATCGGGAACTCACGCGACAGGCGATTCGATTCTTCCGAACCAGGTCGAAGAGATCATTGCCGATGTCGCGAAAAATATGGTTTCCGACATAATGAGAGTTTTCGATTACTATACAAACACAAATCCGGAAGACAGCGTTGCAAAGGTTTTCGTAACGGGCGGAACGACGAAAAGTTTCACCTTTATGCAGGCTCTGCAGTCGACTCTGACGATCCCGGTCGAAAGAATGAACCCGTTCAAAGAGATAATTGTTCCGGGGCAGGTTCTTTCGAGAGAGGAAGTTGAGGATTACAGCCATGTTGCAGCTCTCAGTCTCGGATTAGCATTACGGAGGATGGACGAACAATGATAAAAATCAATCTGTTACCCGTAAAGGAAGACAAACTCATAGCCGAGGCGAAAGGGTTCTTAGCTGTCTGCGTGATCTCGATAGTAATCGTCATTGTTCTCGTTGTTTCCAACAGCCAGCTTCTTACCAAAAGGGAAGAGGAGAGCCGCGAGCGCATAGCCGAAGCCGACGCAGAGATTGCAAAACTCAAAAATATTATGGGCGAAATCAAAAACCTGAAGGACAAGAAAGCGAAACTTCAGGAAAAAATGGATATGATAATCAAGCTGCAGGAACAGAATATCGGTCCTGTCAGGGTCCTTGACGAACTTTCGCTCAAGATCCCGTCGAACAAAATCTGGACCGACAGGCTCACGATCAAGGGCAACAAACTTGATCTTGACGGAAAAACGCTTGAAAATCAGGAAGTTGCAAACTTCATGAAACAGCTTGAAAATTCCCTTTTCTTTTCGAACATAAACTTGAAGAAGGTTACGAAAGACAAGGTGGTTCAGGGGGTTACGGTGCTTTCCTACGGTTTGAACACGACCGTTCACTTCGCCGGAAGGCAGGAACAGCCGGCTCAGCCGAAACCTGAAGGACAGCAGCAGCCGGCGGCGGAAAATGCTGCGGCTCAACCGAGTGCTAATCAATAGGGAGGAATGAATATGAAATCCTTGCTGGTAAATATCGGAAAATTAAAGCCGGCATACAGGTACGGAGGATTGCTTCTGGTTATTGTCATAATCATTGCGGTTTATTACGTTACTGTCTATATGCCGCATCGCGAGACGATGGAATCTCTTTACAGAGAGTTCAATTCCAAGAAAGCAGAGTTCTCCAAAATGGTAGTGCTGGTTCGTGACAGAGGTCAGTTCATGGAAGAAGTCGAAGCTCTTGACAGAGACCTGAAAGTGGCCATCAGTATGCTTCCTGATAAAAAAGAGATCCCCTCTCTGCTTAAAAAGCTCTCCGACGAAGCAGAGAAGTTCGGTCTTGAAGTCTACTACTTCGAGCCTCTTGCCGAGCGTAAAAAGGAGTTTTACGCCGAAGTTCCCGTTTCGATGAAGGTCAAAGGCAGCTTCCATGAAGTTCTCGGCTTCTTTGACAGCGTGAACAAACTGGCGCGTATCGTCAACGTAAGCGACCTCGAAATGAAGGTCGTCGGCGACAACAGTTCGGCTAAAAAAGATAATAAGAAGAGCAAAGTTACAACTTCTTTCGGCGGTTTCCAGCCGAACAAGACTGCGCTCGACATAACTTTCAGGGCGACGACTTACCGTTTCCTTTCGTCAGCCGAGATGGGAGGTCAGAATGCAAACAAGTAATATGCGTTTTATGTTTTTGATTTCCTGCTTGATTCTTTGCTCTGTTCTTGCAGGCTGTGCAAACGAATATCAGATTGAACCCTACGACTACAAAGCCGAATATGAAAGGGTCAGCAAGACCAAGGCAAATGAAAACAAAACGAAAAAAGAGATAGATATAACCGATATCGCGCAGAGAAGGTCGAACTACCGCTACTCCGCAGTCGGAAAAAAGGATCCTTTCAGAAATTATTTCGGCGACATGGCGAGCCTCAACAAAGAAAAGAAGATCGTCAGCGAGCTTCAGAATTTTGATGTTACGGATGTCAGACTTTCCGCTATAGTATACGGTATAACCGATCCGAAAGCTGTCGTAATTGCTCCCGACGGAAAAAGCTATATCGTTAAAAACGGCAGTTTTATCGGCAAAAACTGGGGAAAAATCAGCAGAATTCTGCCTGATAAACTCGAGATTGTCGAGACATACAAAGATCCGCTCGGAAGAAAGATAATCAACAAGCTTTATCTTGAGCTTCCGGTAAAGTCGCCTCTTAAGGAATCCGAAGAACCGGATGATGCTGCGGAATTTAACGGCGGCGCAGAGAAAGGAAAAGAAAATTTGAATAACTAACGGACGGAGATTGGAATGAAAAGTCTCAGGTTGTCATTTGTTCTTGTTTTGGTTTTTTCAGTCGTAACTGTTTTTGCTGTTGCGCAGAACAAGAATGATTCGTTATCCGTCGAACAGAACGGGAACAGTGTCGTAGTTTCCGAAAATTTTGACGGAACTTATTTTAAACTTAATTCCGACAGCGTTGAAGTGATCGGTCTCGGAGAAGCGGCGGAAGGAACTGCCGAGCAGGGAACCGTCAACGGCAGAAAAGCTGCTCACCTCAAAATCGATGCTGACGAAGGGAATGTTCTTTTTGAGTCTTTTGTATCAGGCATGACTTCCGTAAAAACGGGCGATTTTGACAGCCTCGTTTCGATGTCGGAAGGAAAAGAGCTCAAAAACAGCCGCGTCACGATGAACTCGAAGTCGGGAAATATCAGCTTTGCTTTCACCGAGCAGCCTGAAAAAGTCAGATTTTTCACGCTGAAAGGTCCGGACAGGCTCGTTTTCGATTTTATCGGAATCAAAGGTTCGATGAAGTCTGCAAACGGTGTCCGCAGTGCGAATCATCCGGCAGGATACCGCGTTGTCGTAGAAAGAGAGATTCCGCAGTACTTCACTATCAGCCGTTCGAAAGTCTATGCTTTCGGAACTGAAGGCAGAAAGATGTTCGCAGCTTTCAAGAATCAGCCTGCTGAAACGGCTGTCGCTGCGGCAGAACCTGAAAAGGTCGAAGAGATTCCGGCTGTCGAAAACAGAACCGAGATCATGGGACTCGCTTTTATCGGCGAAGAACCCGAAATCCTTAAGGTTAAAGCTGACAAAAAACTCGAAATCGTCAGAAATGCAAACGGTCAGACGATAGAGATCACCGTTAAAAACGCTTTCATCGCAAAGGACAAGGAGCAGGTTATTGACGCGACTTCGCTTACCGGCCCGGTTGCGGAACTTGCAGTTTACAACGACAAGGAAAACGTAAAGATCATCGCGAAGATGAAGTCTGCAAAACACGATCTCAAGATCGAAGAATCGTCTCACGGCAGTGATTTCGTTTTCAATACGGTTTCTGAAAAAGTCCAGGGAGTTGCTGGTTATTCAGAAGCTCAGATCGTAAGACTTCCGCAGGCTGCTGTAGCTCAGGAAGAGGGCGGCGCAGATGAAAAAGGCGGCGCGATCAATATGGAAGAAGAACAGGTTCAGTACACCGGCAAAAAGATCAACCTCGATTTCAAAGAGGTCGATATTCTTGATATTCTTCGTCTTATGTCAGATATCAGCAAGCTCAACATTATTGCCGGCGACGACGTAAAAGGTACAGTCACGGTAAGACTTGTCGATATTCCATGGGACGAAGCTCTCGACGTTATCCTCAAGAGTAAATCGCTCGGCAAAGAGAGATTCGGCAACATCATCAGAGTTGCTACGATCAGAACGATGCAGAGAGAGAAAGAGGAAGAACTTGCAAAGAAAAACGCGCAGAAAAAGCTGGAACCTGTAAAAGTAAGACTCGTTCCTGTAAACTATGCGATGGCCGACAAACTTGTTCCTCAGATCAAAGAGCTCCTTACCGACAGAGGTACGGTCAGCTACGATCAGAGAACGAATGTCCTTATCGTAAAGGATGTCGAGGAAATTCTTGATAAATCGGAACAGCTGGTTGATTACCTTGATACGCAGACACCTCAGGTTCTTATCGAAGCAAGAATCGTCGAGGCAACTTCGACGGCTGCTCTTGGTCTCGGTATCGAATGGGGTTCACACCATACTTATACAGATGCTAACGGTCATCCGACCAATGCAATATTCCCCTATAACCTTGGTGTAGGTGCTAATGTTGCAGTTCCCGGCCCGGCAGATCCGACAGGAACGCTCGGTTTCATGTTCGGCAGCGTCGGCATGATCAATGACCTTAACCTTACTTTGAACGTCATGGAATCCGACGGTAAAATCAAGATCGTAAGCTCTCCGAAAGTTGCAACACTTGACAACAAGGAAGCTATGATCCAGCAAGGTACCAGTATTCCTATCACGACAAGAGGTACCGGCGGCGACGTTACGACGAAATACGTTGATGCCAGCCTTATCCTCAAGACCACGCCGCACATCACGGCTGACGGTTCGATCCTTCTGAACATCGAAATCAACAAGAGCGAGCCAGACTGGTCAAATTCGAACTACCTTGGTGAGCCTTCGATCATCAAGAAAGAAGCTAAAACCGAGATTTTGATAAAGAGCGGCGACACTGTTGTTATCGGCGGTGTCTACACCAACCTTACTTCCAAGACGAAAAGACAAGTTCCGCTTTTGGGAAGAATTCCTGTCCTGGGATGGCTCTTCAAGTCGGAAGAAAGCAGAGTTGAAAGAAGCGAACTGTTGATTTTCCTTACTCCAAGAATCATGAATAAGGTAAAATCATCGATTCCTTTGCAGCAAAGTGAAGAGTAATGCTGTTTGTTTCTGCCGGTGAATCCCACGGTTCGGAGCTTGTTGCCGTTCTCAGCGGATTTCCGGCGGGTGTCAGGTTTGACAAAGTTCTTTTTGAGAATGATTTAAGGCGGCGCCGTCTCGGGCTCGGCCGCTCGGAAAGACTTGATGTCGAAAAAGACGATGTCAGGGTCGTTTCGGGTGTCTCAGCTAATGTTACGACGGGCGCACCGATAGCTTTCCAGCTGAAAAATGCGGCGGAAAGCACGATCTTTGAAAACGGAGTAATTGATAAAGGGTTTCCGAGACCGGGACATGCAGATTACAGCACGTTCGTGAAATTCGGATACGGAACCATTTCGCTAGGGGCTGAACGCTCGAGTGCACGGGAAACGGCTTTGAGAGTCGCAGCCGGTGCTTTGTGCAGGATGTTCCTTAATGAAATGAATGTTTCCGTAACTTCCGAAATTCTTGAGATCGGCGGGGTTCCTTACTGCGACTTCGATGCTGAAAAGGCGCTTGCCGACAAGGCGGGAGGTACTTACGGCGGAGTTTTGAAAGTCGTGGTTTCAGGGATTCCTGCTGGGCTGGGTTCAAATGTCCAGTGGTCGGATCACCTGGATTCACGGCTCGCGGCGGCATTGATTTCAATTCCGTCGGTGAAAGGGGTCTATTTCGGGGATACGGAACTTCATAAGTTGAGAGGAATCGACGCGGCCGATGCTTTCTGCGGAAAACACGGTGAGCGGGCGACGAACAGATGCGGAGGGATCGAAGGCGGCGTTTCGAACGGCATGCCTCTGGTTGCGACGCTCTATTTCAAGCCGGTTCCGACTCAGCCTTTTGAAGTTGAATCGGTTTCGCCTGTTACGGGCAGAACCGGAAAATGTCTTCCCGGAATGAACGATCTCTGGTGCATCGAGCGTGCCGGAGTGATTGCTGAAAGCATGGCGATGCTTGTTGTCGCAGGCGCTTTCTGCGAAAAGTTCGGCTCTGACAGTCTGAGTGATGTAAAATCGGCTTACGCGGCATATCTGGAGAAACAGAGATGAGGCGGCTCGGTCTGATCGGGTTTTCGGGAAGCGGAAAAACTTCGCTTGCGGCTATTGCTTCAAAGAACGGTTTCAAAACGGTTGACACAGATTCTTTGATTGAAAAGCAGAATCCGGAAGCGTTCGGGTTGCTTGAAAACGGCATGGAAGACGATTTCAGAAAGCTTGAAACTTCGGTTATAAGCAAAGTTCTGAAGTCAGATTTCGATTTTGCTGCTTTCGGAGGCGGTGTCCACTTCGCCCATCCGGCATGGAAAGAGATTTATGAAAGTTCTCTCAAACTTGTTTATTTGAGAAGTTCTTTAGAAAATCTTGCCGGAAGGTTCGGGGAAAGGCCGCTTTGCAGAAAGCTCGGAATGAAAGGCTACGAAATGCTTTTCAAGTCGAGGTGTCCGCTTTACGAAAAGGCGGCGGCGTTTGTTGTCGATACCGACGGGCGCGGTTTGAGTGAAATCTGGTCGGAGGTTTTTGAGATATGGAACTCACTTTTTCTGTAACGCACACGACAAAAGTCAGTTTTGTGAAGTCTTTTGCAGATTTTGCAGGGACGATCGGGCAGGACTGCTGTTTTGTGATTGACAGTTCGCTGGATTTTTTTGAAAAAACACTTTCAAGTGAACGGATTTTTCACGTCGACGCTGAAAAGGAAAAGGATCTGAACCATGTCGAAAGCTGTCTGGAATGGCTGATCGACCTCAACGCGGGTCGCAAAACGACTCTCGTTGCAGTCGGAGGCGGCGCTACGACAGATTTCGCTGCGTTCACGGCTTCGATCTACAACCGGGGGATGAGACTTGTGCTTGTTCCGACAACGCTTCTTTCGGCTGTGGACAGCGCGATCGGCGGTAAAACGGCGGTGAATTTCGTAGCGAAAAACACGATCGGCACTTTCTATCCGGCAGATGAGGTTGTGATTGTGAAAGATTTCTTCAAAACTCTTAATCCTCAGCAGATTGCATCGGGAAAGGCAGAGATCATAAAGCTGGCGCTGATTAAAGGAGGAAGACTCGCCGAGATGGTTTTTTCTTCTGAGGATCTGCTTTCGGAAGAGGCTCTGATGCTTGCGATTCGCGGCAAATACGAGATCGTCCGGGACGATTTTACGGATACCCTTGAAAAAAGAATTGTTTTGAACTGGGGGCACACGTTCGGCCATGCGATAGAGCTTTACTATTCTCTGCCGCACGGTCTGGCTGTTGCCGCCGGTATGGTTCTTGTGCAGGAATGGGCCGGAATTGCCGGGGCAAAAGAGGTCTTTTCTGCTGAAGAACTTGAAAAATTACTGCAAAAACACGGAGTTGAAAACGATTTGCAGAAATACAGAAACGAAAATAAATGGCGTAAATTTATAATGTTGGATAAAAAGAGGAATTTAGACAGAATTTCTATGGTTTACCTGAAAAAAACGGGAGTTCCCGGGATAATTTACAGGAATTCTAATGACATATTGAAAGATTTGGAGGAATTAAGATGAGAAAGTTTTTCATTCTTACCCTGATGGTTGCTTCTTTGATGATGGTTTCATGCGTCGAAAGGCGTAACAGAGTCATCCTTGACAAATTTGTTCCGATTTCAGCTCAGGAAAACTGCGAAATCAAGACGGGCGGTGACAAGTATCAGACTGAAGGTAGTATCGACCTTGCGTTTACGAACGATTACGAGCTCGCTTTCCAGATTACGAACTACATTCCGTCAAGTGACGGCGGAAGTTCCGAACTGGCCACTGCAGAGGCTAACTATTTCTATGCCGAAAAGGTCGAGATAGAATATGAATGGTATCCTTATAAGCAGGAGACGACCGGAGCTCAACTTAAACTTAACCAGAAACTTTGGAATAAAAAGACAAGAAATACTGAACATCGTATCGTTGTAGGTCCCGACGGAGGTCAGGCAGCAGGCTGGGTTCATATTTTTGAAGAAGCTCAGATACTAAATCTTCTCGAAAATGATGTTAATAATTACGATTGGATTGCAAACCCGCTTATCATAAAAGTCAGAGTCATCGGTGAACTTGCTGACGGTACGACTGTCAAGACGAACAAGATGAATTTCAACATCATCCCGACTTTCGGAACAAGTATCCAGATGGGTTCTGTCTACCTCGAGCCGGAAGGCGGATTCCCGGCACCGGAAGAAGGCAACACCTTGTCGCAGGAAGAATATGATGCGATTATGGGATCATGTGCTTTCAGTGATGCACCTGTTATGAACGGATGTTTGTACGGTCAGGATGACTCCCTGCACAACTGCTATGCAGGTGATACCGAATGGCAAAGGTATATCGTCGAATCGAACGGCTGGACTTACATCCCAGGATATGCGGCTGGCGGTGTAGTAGAGATGATTTACAACAACTACAAAAAAACTGCTGCTATCAACGGAACTTACCTTTGTTGTCCGAGTCAGGCACCTCAGGCACCTGAGACAAAGGATGACGAGGACGCATCTAATGCAGCTAATGGTGCAGGAAGCGGAGAATAGTACTCTTTCGGTCCGTTTTTTCCCTAAGTTCCTTTTCTTTCTTTTTTTTCTGAAAAATTTCTTATAAAAAGTGATTTTTTAATAAAAATCCTTATTATCTACCGTTTTTTTGTTTCGTTTTCTATTTTGGAGGAAAAATGGGACTTGTCCATCTGAAAGATGTTGTAACTTTGGGAAATGTCGCTATCGGTTTTCTTTCCGCAGTTCTGGCGATAGAAGGCGATGTCCAGAATGCATGTTATCTGGTTATGGCCGCTTTTGTTCTTGATTTCTGCGACGGAATCGTTGCAAGGCTCACAAAAATGAGCAACGAGTTCGGAAAGGAACTGGATCTTATTGCCGATCATGTGACTTATGCGGTATGTCCGGCATTTGTGCTTTACGCTTTTTTCAGGATTGAAAACGGCGGATTCCTCAACGCTTTCATCGCTTACTGCATGGGAATGGTCCCGCTGGTTTTCGGCTGCGTAAGACACGCCAGAAACGAAGTCTACGACATTGATTTTCCTAAATTCTTTCTTGGAACTCCGCGTCCGGTATCGGCTTTTTATCTGATGAGTTTGATAGGAGCCGGCATTCATATCGGCAACTATCTTCCTGAAGAGTATCGTCCGTATTACAAGTATTTCCTGATTCCGCTTTTCATCTGGATCGCCTGGAACAACCTTTCTTTCAGACCGTTTGTAAGCCATCACGGTCGCATATTTAACAAAAGATTTAAATTCTTTATGAGTATTGCGGTTCTGATGCTTGTCGCAAGCGGAGTGGCAACGGCTGTGACTGGTGAACCCTGGCTGCTTGACTGTCTTCTTTTTCACATGCTTGTGTACACATTTTTGTCTCCGGTCTGCTTCGACAAAGGCGATCTCGACGGTTACGAAGATTACGTGAAGGCGAAAAAAGCCGAGATTGCAAAAGATATGAAACCTAAAGTTTAGGAAAATTATGATAAAACAAGGTGTTATTTTAGCAAGCGGGCTTGGCAGCAGGCTCAACAGCGAAGGGCGCAACGAACCGAAACCGCTTATGCCTGTCGGCGGAATGGCATTGATCGAGCGTGTCATCACTTTGATGCAGAGTGCCGGAATCGAAAAAATAGTAGTTGTTGTCGGATACCGCGGCGACCAGATCAGGGAATATATTGCAAAGAACGCTATTCAGGGCGTTGTTTTTGCCGAAAATACCGAATACAACAAGAAAAACGGCATTTCGCTTCTCAGGGCTAAGGATTGTCTTGATGACGGGCCGTTCATGCTTTCGATGTCCGACCACATTTTTTCCAACGATTTTTTTGCCGATTTTCTTGCAAAAGCCGAACCTGAGCTTGAAAAATACAATGTTGTTCTTTCGGTTGACAGAAACATTGAAGGAGTTTTCGATCTTGACGACGCGACGAAAGTTGTTACGGAAGAAGGCGAGATCACGGCAATAGGCAAGGAACTTCCTTCGTACGATGCGGTCGACACGGGACTTTTTCTCTGCAAGCCCTCTGTTTTTCCGAAACTTCAGGAAATTTATGACTCGAAAGGTGATGTCTCGATATCCGATGTCATGGCTGCTGAAGCTCGCGAAAGAAAGTTCGTGTGTGCCGAAATGACGGGGCATCTCTGGCAGGATGTCGATACCCCTTCGATGAAGAACGAAGCCGAGGAGCGCCTTATTGACAACTATCTGAGGCATAACGCTTCTTTCGGATTTTTTTCAAACAGGCTTTTTTCCAAAATTGCAAAAGAGGCTGTTTTAAAATGTTTTGAAAAGGAGCATTTCGACTGGAATCTGCTTAATACGGTCGTTTTTATAGTTTCTCTGCTTTTCACGTCGGTAGCTCTTTTCAAAAAACTTCCGCAGATTTCGATTGTTCCGCTTCTGACGGCAATTTTTATTTTTTATTTCAACAAAATCCGGAACAACGTTAGAACGGTTCCTATGAAAAACGAAAACTTCATTTTTTCGTGGAAGTTCAGTTTTATACTGGCAACTCTTCCTGCCGTTTTGGAAACATGCGGCACTCCTGTTGCCGGTCTGATGCTTGTTGTTGTGATGTTTGCCGTTTCACTGGCTGACGCGCTTAAGCTCTCAGATCTTATTCAGCGTCTTGAACTGCCTCTGATTCCTGAAAGTATCGCTTCGACATGGCTTTCGCCATCTCTTTTCTGGCTGGTTTACACGGTCTGCGTGCTGTTTCTGCCGGAAGAGCTTGTCGGATTCATTCCTTTCGTCTATTTTATATTTTCTCCTTTTTTCAATGAGAAGAGGGGTTGATGGAACTTAAAAAACGCGCTGCCAAAGATTTTTCGATCGATATAAGTTCGCTTGTCGACGTTCTTTTCACGCTTCTCATATTCTTTTCTCTTACAAGCACTTTCGTAAAGGAATCGGGGCTTAAAGTCGATCTGCCGAAAGCTTCTTCCGATACGCCTCTCGTCTCTGCCGAAAAATTCGAGATCGCGATAAGTGCAGACGGCAGGGTCGCTTTGGGCGGAACAGAGGTCTCATCGAATGAGGAGATAGAGGAATTTCTTTCAAAATTTGACACGGATATGCGTTTAAAATATGTTATGGTCATCAAAGCCGATGTTACCACTCCGCACGGCAGGGTCACAGAGGTTCTTGATATACTGAAATCTTTGAAATTTGAGAATATAGCAGTGGCTACGAGGTCAAAAGAATGAAAAAAAATCAGAAATTGCTTGTTTTCGGTTTTTTATTTCTGGCATTTTCAGCTGTTTGTATCTACGACATCCTTTCCTCTTACGGCGAATATAACCGTAACAGAGAAAAAATCAGGGTTATAGAAGAAAAACAGTATGTTATAAACCGCGAAAAGGATATACTGAACTGGAAAATAGAGCGTTTTTCAAAAAATCCGAAAGCGGCGGAAGAGCTTCTTCGGACAAAAATTAAAATGTTAAGACCGGATCAATTTATATATATTCCTGAAAAATGACAGCTTTACTTGAATTCCGTTTTTTCGGTCACATTGTGACCTTTTTGTTTTCGATTCTTTCAATTTATTTCAAAGACAGCATTCCCATTCTTATCATACTTTGGAGTATTTTCGTTTTTCTGGTCATTTATCTCCGTCTTGTTGAAAAGAAGAGGATTCCCGCACAGCTTTTTCTTCTTCCCGTCTTCATTGTTTCCGGCGGAGTTGAAGTAAGTCCTGTTCTTCCGCTCATTTTTCTTGCTCTGCCTCTGACTTTGCAGAAAAACGACGACAGTTCATACGCCGGATTTGCTGTGACTTCGTTTCTTCTGATGGTCTGCAGCGGCAATATTTCAAACTATTCCGTTTTTATCACCTATGTTTTATTCGTTTTATCGGCGGTAGGCGTCTGGTTTTTTATGAGAAAGGGCTTCTCGTTTCTGCTCGCGCAGCAGCCGGCCGCTCCTATCGCAATGAAAGCCAAGGTAAGTACGCCGCTTGTCAAGGATCCTTTCCGACCGCTGAAAAAGTATCTTCTCCGCACAAAGAATGTCAACAACAGGCCGGTTTATCTGCGTCTGGTCGTACTTCTGCCTGGCGGAACGGCGAAAATATACGAATCAGAGACCGAATTTGCGTTGAAAGGCCTTCTGTTCAGGGCTGTTCACGATAAAACCGAAGTCGCAACCAACGTCCTTCTGGATGACGACAGGGAAAATATTCCCATGATGCCGGAATACAACTTCAGGATATACTATCCGGTTTCGCTGGTCGATTCCGATGACGTGACCCTTTTCGAGCCTGAATATGTCGTTGTCGTTGATACCAGCGTTAAAGGAAAAATCGACAAGGAAGAGCTTGTTCAGAAGTTCTCCGAGATAAAGGAAGATGTTATCGAACAGCTCAGGCAGTCCGAGACTTTCAGTCATATTTCAGTTGAAAAGCAGAGAAACGCCACGCTCTATCAGGAGACTTCGAATATTGTCGATGCTTTCGACCACGATGAGCTTCTCAAGGCGGCCGCGCTTGCAATATTCAATCTCGCTCCGGAAGCAAGCGGTGTCTTTGTCGCGACAAAAGGCGGGGAAAACACTTTCTGCGGTTACTCTTTTACAGTCATGGAGGCTGCTAAAGGAAAGCCGAAACTTGAAATGTCAGATATAAACGATCCTGTTACCGCAGAAATAAAGGATCCGCAGTCGATTCATGCAATGATGGTGAGCGGAAAGATAGACGATTACTATGAAGCGACCGATGTCAATAAGCGGAAGTCAAAACCTTTGTTCCCGCCGGAATTTGATGATCTGAACAAAAAAAGCTGTATGATGATCCGCTGCATGACATTTAAAAACGATGTCAAGGGAACGATTTCAGTCCTCACCGATACGACGAATGATTTTGAAGAACTCAAAAAGCATTCTGCATCGGTAAGAATGATTTCCAAAGTCGTTACTTCGGCTCTCAACAATATCGAAATGTTCAAGAAGATGGAGGAACTTTCCAATATTGACGGGCTGACGGGGCTTTACAACAGGCGCTGTTTCAACAATATGATCGAACAGAAGATCAGCGAGGCGGGCAGGGCGAAAGTACAGCTTTCGATGATCATGCTTGACATCGACTTTTTCAAGAAAGTCAACGATAATTACGGTCATAAAGCGGGCGATGACGTTATCCGCTTTATTTCGGCAACGATAAAGAAATCGATCCGTAAAGTTGATTTTGCCGCGCGTTACGGCGGAGAGGAATTCGTGATCCTGCTTTACAACACATCTGTTGCCGCCGCAGCCAATATTGCTGACAAAATCAGGAATATCGTCCGCGATTCGACGGTCAATGCAGACGGATCTCCTCTGAACATAACGATTTCGCTCGGTGTTTCCTCTTTTCCGATGCCTTCGATGAATGCCGAGAATCTTGTCAAAAACGCAGATACCGCCCTTTATTACTCAAAAGAGCACGGCCGCGATCAGGTTTCCGTTTACAACAATGAAATGGAAGAAAAGGACGACGAGGAAGAGGAAGAATAAAAATTTTTCCCGTTATTTTCCGTCAACAGTGAACGATTCTCTGTGAAGTGAATTGTCTGATTCGGTGTTTACCGAGATTCTGAGTTCTTTTTTGAGCTTGTCGAGTTCGTCTGAATATTTCTGCTCAAGCGCGAAAATGGTTTCGGGATGCGCTTTTACGGTCAGAACTCTGCTGCCGTAAAGTTTTACGTGTTTCTTTATTTCGCGGAAAATCTGGAAAGTTACGGTTTCACGTGAGCGGATTATGCCGTTTCCGCTGCAGTAGGGGCACGGCTCTGTGAGCGACGAAATGTTGCTTTCAGTCGTTCTTTTCCGCGTGATCTGGATGAGTCCGAGGCGCGTGAAGTAGAAAACGGTACATTTTGCCGGATCTTTTTCGAGCTCTTTTTCGAGTTTCGCTATGACTTTTTTCTTGTTTGCCTGATTGCGCATATCGATGAAGTCAACGACGATGATTCCCGCTAAATTTCTGAGTCTCAGGTGGTATGCGATCTCTTCGGCAGCTTCGCAGTTCGTTTTGACGACTGTGCTTTCGAGGTCGCCTTTTCCGACGAATTTGCCTGTGTTGACATCGATGACGGTCAGTGCTTCGGTCTGCTCGATGATGAGGAAACCGCCGCTTTTGAGCCAGATTTTCTTCTTTACCAGTTTTGTGACTTCGGGTTCGATCGAATAATAGTCGAAAATCGGGTAGGGCATATCGTAGAATTTCACTTTGTCGTCGGGATTTTCGCCGTAGAAAGCAAAGTAGTCGCGCACCGCCTTTTCATCGTTTTTGTTGTCAACGACGATTTCGGAAAGTTCGCTCATTCCGGTATTCTGTACGAAATCAAGCATCGGATCGAGTGCCGGTTCGATGAGCGCCGTTCCTCTCCCTTTCTGGAAAGTATTCTGGATCGAAATCCACTTTTTTATGAGGAAAACGACCTCTTTTTCGATTGTTTTGATGTCGGTTTCGGCCGCCAGGGTCCTGAGGATTATGCCATAACCTTTGTTCAGCACTTTCTGACCGAACTCTTTGAGCTCTTCACGCTTTTCCCGGTCGCTGATTTTGCGGCTCACGCCGATGTGCGTGATTGTCGGCAGAAGAACGCAGTATCTTCCGGCAAGCGAAATATGCGTCGTGAGCTTTGCTCCTTTCTGTCCGATCGGCTCTTTCACGACCTGAACGAGGATGCGGTTTCCCTCTTTCGCGTATTCGGTGATGTCTGTGAATCTGCGCGGTTCGTTCGTTGTTTCATGCGTCTGATCCTCGCCGTTTACGTCGTCGTCCTCGTCGCTTTCGAGATTTTTCTGATACTCTTCATAAGTTATGTTTAGTTTCAGGTCGTTTGCGTGGATGAATCCGGTTCTCGTGCCGCCGAATTCGACAAACGCCGACTGCATGCCCGGCAGAACGCGGCGGATTATGCCTGAATATATGTTTGAGAGGCAGCTCCCTTCCTCCGAGTGCATGACATGAAGTTCGACGAGCTTTCTGTCTTCAAGTATGGCTATTCGTTTTTCGCCGTAGGTGTTGTTTACGATTATCTGTCTGTTCATTGTGTTTAAGATACTGTTATCGGACGTTTCTGCTTCATCGGAGTGATTTTCATCGGACTTTTGATGTTCTTTATGTCTGCGATGATTTCATCTTCCAGATTGGGTTTAAGGTGGAATGTGTGTATGTCGCAGTGCCGTTTGATTTTTTCAAGCTCGCCTGCGAGCTGGGAAGGGGTCAGATGTTTCGATATAGTTGCAAGTTTTTCGAGCCTGTTCGGGAAAGACGTCTCCCAGCATATTGTTTTTACTGAAAGATCATCGTTTATGTGGTCAACGAAATTTTCACATATCCCGGTGTCGCCTGAATACGCTATAGCTTCACCGCCCTTCCTGAGAATAAATCCCAGCGACTCGACGACGTGGTTCACTTCGATCGGGGTGAAATCGATCCCTTCTATCGAGAAAGTCTCGTCGAATTTTATCGGCTGAAACTTTATCGTCGGGTTCTTTTTTGTCGGAAGTTTCGTGAAATCAGGCCAGATAAGGTCGTTGAAAATGTGTTCCATCACCTGATTCATGATGTTTTCGGTCGTATAAACCGTAAAAGAATGGTTGCCGAGCGAAAGCATGAAATCGGCGAAAATCGGCAGATTTTTTATGTGATCGAAGTGGGAGTGAGTGATTATCACGTGTTTTATCGCAAGGAGCTGGTTCGTGTCGAGAGAGGACATGATCGAGCCGGTATCGATTACGGTCGAAGGTGTAACGAGCATTGAGATGCATTTTTTATTTTCAAGATCGCTGCCGTAACAGCCGAGCGGAACTATGGAAAGCATTTTATCCTCCGAATAAAGAAGCTTTTCCTGCCTGTCGCAGTTCTTTAGAAGATTTTAGACGTTTACGACCTCTTTTACTTCCGGAACGAGACTTTTGAGGTGCTGTTCGATTCCCATTTTGAGAGTCATCTGACTCATCGGGCAGCCTGCACAGTGACCCTGAAGGGCGACTTTTACTATGCCGTCATCGGTGATTTCTATAATCTGGACATCGCCGCCGTCTCTCTGGAGTGCGGGACGGACATCTTCAAGAACCTCTTTTACCTTTTCTTTCCAATCGTTTGCAGCCATTGTAATCTCCCTAAAAATTAAGTAAAAAAAACAAAAACGGAGAATTATAGGGATAAAGCGGTGCAAGTCAAGTTGAAGTTGATTTTTATCAGATAACTTTCAGTCCAAGAAGAAGCGTGTAGACGACATAAAGCGCTACGAGAAAAACGCCCGAAGCTCGGCTGATCTGCTTTCTTATGCCGAAAATAAAGAGGAAAAGAGTTACAAGTGCGACAGCGGGCAGGTCGCGGGTGAGAATTTTCGGGTCAACCGTAACCGGAGTGATTGTTCCGGCGATTCCGACAACGCACATCGTGTTGAAAAGGTTTGATCCGACAACGTTTCCGAATGCGACGCCGTGTTCGTTCTTTCTTGCCGCGGAAACCGATGCCGCGAGTTCGGGAAGCGAAGTTCCGAGCGCGATTATCGTAAGTCCGATGATGAGCTCGCTTACTCCGAGGGCTGTCGCGATGTCTTTTGCAGCCCAGACGAGGGCGCGGGAGCTGCCGACAAGAAGCGCGAGACCGAACATTATCAGGCATATTGATTTAAGAAGCGACTCTTTTTTGCCGGTTTCTTCTTCGTTCTGTTCCTCCTTTTTGCCGAGCGAGGAAATCACCATTATCGGGATGAAAAGAACTAGCATAGAAATCGCATTGAGGTGTGAAATCAAGCCGTCAAGAACGAGAAAAACAGTGAGAAGTATTGTTCCTGCGAGGAAGGGAAGCTCTTTTTTTACGACCGAAAAATCGACTTTTATCGGATTTACGATCGCTGCGACGCCGAGAATCAGAAGGACGTTCGTGATGTTCGAGCCGTAAGCGTTGCCGAGCGCGATGTCGGGGCTTCCTTCGAATGCCGAAACCGCCGAGACGAGCATTTCGGGAGCCGAGGTGCCGAAACCTACGATTATCATCCCGATTAAAAACTGCGAAACTCCGAGAACCCGCGCCAAGCCGCACGCACCGTCAACAAAACGGTCGGCGCTCCACGCCAGAACTAAAAGCGAAACTATGAGAACAATGCCCTGAAGCCACATTTTTACCCTCGCAAAAAAGACAACTGCGGAATTATTGTCAAAAATCACGCAATTTCAAGATTATCGTTCTTTTCCGCCGCCATTATTATCGATTCGCCGCCTCTCGATATTTCGACATTTCGGAATTTCGATATTTCGACAAAGATTTGGCGGCGTCAAAACCCGTGACAAAATGTCAATTTGCCGAATTGGCATTTTTGCCTCATTCGTAACTTGCTTATTTTATTGATGAATTTTTCTGGCACTTGAGTTGCTTAAATAATCGGTTTTTGTTGTTTGCGAGGTGTGCTTTGAAAAGCAGGACGGTTTTAAATATAGCTTTGTTCATCGCGATTGCGGCAGCGGTGCTTTCACTTATAGGTTTTCTGCTCGCTTTCGTCGTTAAAGGTGAACAGGTTTATGTACCGATAGGCAAAAGTTACTATAAAACACTCGAAGAAACCCCTTCGGAAGAGAAAAAGGAGACTTTTTATTTCGGCAAAAATCCGAACAATATGAGTGCTGCGAATATTTTTGATTCTTCGTCGCGCATGATAGCTCTCACCGAACAGCAGAATACCAGTACTGTTGAAGAGAACACCGTTGTTCCCGAAATGAGCAAAGAGGATATTTTCTTTTATCTTGAAAATCCCGACAAATGCACGCTTCTTCCGGGTTATGAACTTACAGGAACGATCGTTGCAAAGGACAATGACTTCTCGTTTGCAATTCTCAAAGGCAGCAGAGGAAGCTCCGGCGGAGCGGTCACCAGAACCGGCTCGGAAGTTCAGGAAGGGGTAATCCTTGCATTTGTCTGGAGAAATATCGCGATTTTCAGAACGACGAGCGGCGTAAAGTGCATCGGTGAAGGTGTCGGTGAAACGAAAGCGGCTCCTGTTCCCGAAATGAAAGTTGCTGAAAATGCCCCTGTTCCGTCCAGAGGCGGCGATGATGAATTTGATATCAGAAGCGTAGGTCCGAACCAGTATGTCCTCAAACGTGCTGACCTCAACAAAGCGACGGGAAACCTCGGCGCGCTGGCGTCTCAGGCAAGAATAGTTCCTTCCGCGAAAGACAACGGATTCAAGATTTTTTCGATAGCTAAAGACAGTCTTTATTCAAAGATAGGAATACAGAACGGCGATGTCCTCAAGTCGATAAACGGAATCGAGCTTTCGAGCCCTGACAAGGCACTTGAGGCTTATTCGAGGCTCCAGAGTGCTTCGAAACTTTCGCTTGACATCGTCAGAAAAGGGCAGAATGAAACATTGGAATATACGATAGAATAGGAGGCATAAATGCTGAATTTGAAAAAGATAATTTTTCTGACAGCTCTGACCGCTTTTTCATTTGTTTATCTTCCGGCTGAAGAAGTTGCGGAAGCTGACGATGTAAAAGTTCCGATCAATCTCAACAGCAAATTTAAACCGATGGCTCCAGGTGCCAAAAAGCTGAACAATATCAGGCTTGGGAAACCGGCAGCGGTGGGGAAAAAGGCTGAAGAAGAGAATAAAGACGAAAACAAGGAAGAGAAAGCAGAAAATAAAGATGAGAAGAAACCGGCTGAAAATGCAGCACAGCCGAAGAAAAACACCAATAATAACAACGATGTAAGAACTGTAACTCCGCCTCAGCCGAAGAACATTCTCAATAAGGAACAGCCGAAGGCTCCGGAGGAAAACAAACTTCTTGATGCGGTAAAAGTCGAGATAAACGAGCCGAAAGCGGCGAATATGAATCTCAAAATCAGGCTTGATTTCAAAGACGAGGAACTGATGAACGTCGTCAAGCTCTTCTCGGATCTTCTCCAGAAAAATTTCATAATTCCCGAAAATCTGGGCAAGGCGAAAATCAACCTCCTTTCTCCGCAGAAAGTCACTGTCGCTGAAGCCTACAAAACATTCCTGACCCTTCTTGCAGTCAATGATTTCAGCGTTTCGGAAGACGGTTCTTACACGATAATCACGAAGGAAAAGAATATTCCGGAGATGAAAATCCCTTTTTACAAGGGAACTGACGTGCCCGATCTTTTCAAAATGGTTGCGACAGTCATGAAGTTCGAGTACGTCACTGCGACCGATATCGACAAGGTTTTGAAGCTCTTCAGAGACAAGGGGGCTACTTCGGTCGTTTTCGATGACAAGACCTTGATCGTTGTCGATTACGCTGCCAATATCAGAAAAATAATGACTCTGGTGAAAGAACTCGACCAGCCTTCCGAATCGGATAAGGCTGAACTCTACTTCATCAAGCTGAATCATGTCCTGGCAGCGGATGCCCGTAAGATCATTGAAGATATTTTTAAGGATTTCTCCAAAAAGGGGAACAAGAAAGGAAAAAACAACGACAACACCCCGTCTCTCGGAGGTGTCGGCAAGCAGGCTGAAGGAAACAACAATAACAACAGATTTCCGCCGCGTCCGCCGTTCCCGAATCCGTGGGCCAGCCAGGATGACGGCGAAGGTCTGAGCGAAACGTACATTCACATCGTCGCTGACGAAAGAAGCCAGCAGATAATCGTTCTCTGCAACAAAGCGACCTATAATCTGATCCTTCAGGTCGTTCAGAATATCGACCGCGAAGTCGAAGGCGAAGGCGAGATCCACGTTGTAAAACTTCAGAACGCTAAAGCTGAGGATATGCTTAAGACATTGAATTCATTGTCAAAAAATAAAAAATCATCGGGTTCTTCCAAAAATACGAACAAAGGAACAGATGTTTTTGAAGGCGATGTCCAGATTTCATCGAACGAATCGACAAACTCTCTTGTCGTAGTTTCTTCGCTTCAGGATTTCAGAAATCTCAAAAAAGTTGTCGAAAAACTCGATGTAAAGCGCAAACAGGTCTTTGTAGAAGCTGCTATTCTCGAAGTCAGCATTGACAACAACCTTGAATACGGAAACGCTTACGCTGCGATGGGTTATGAAGTCACGGTTGCAGGCGAGAAAGTTCCTCTTTTCTTCGGAAAGGCTCTCTCTTCGCCGACTCCAGGACTCGTTGCCGGAATGGTAGGCGCATCGGTTGACGGAACAGCCGGAATGCCAGGTCTTTCTCTCATCGACGGAGTTCCTTCGATCGGACTCATTCTGAACGCGGCTCAGAACGATTCGACTGTCAACGTAGTTTCGACTCCGCACCTTCTCACAACGGACAACGAGGAAGCCGAGATCACAGTCGGCGAAACTGTTCCGTTCCCGTCCGGAAACATCCTCACAAGCACGACAGGAAGCACGATAACCTACACCCGTGAAGATGTCGCGCTGAAACTCAAAATAAAGCCGCAGATCAACGAATCGGGTTACATGACTCTTGAAATCAACCAGGAAATGACGGAGCTCGGCGCTCAGACAGATTACGGTTACAAGACGACGAAGAGACAGGCGAAAACCAAAATCAACGCCGAAAACGAGCAGACGATCGTCATCGGCGGACTTATGAAGGATACAGTCACCGAGGGCGAGAACAAGATCCCGATCCTGGGCGACATCCCTGTTATCGGCAACCTTTTCAAGTATAAAAAAGTCAACAAAGCCAAGGTCAACCTGCTTCTCATCCTCACTCCGCATGTCGTTGACAGCAAAGAGGATTTCGAGCGCATTCTGCGTAAGAAAATGGAAGAACGTGACGAGTTCGCGAGAAAGTATTACGGCGGCGACACCTCTTTTGAAGAGACGGTTTACCTTGACAAAAGGCGCGGCGCTCTTCTTTCGGTCGTACACGCAGTCAGCAGCCAGCAGGCGGCGGAACAGGAAGAGCTGAAAAGGATCGAAGCTGCGAACAAGAAGGAAAATTCGATCATGGTTACTCCTGACGGCGAGGAAAAAGTCATAGAAAACAATGACGATTCAAAAGAAAAATCCAAAAAAACGAAGAAAGATGCGGAAGACGAACTTGTTCCAGATCTTGACGAAGAGGATTAGTTATGGCAGTAAAGCGCAAAATAGGTGAAATTCTTGTCGAAAAAGGCTTTATCGACGGGACACAGCTTTCTGAGGCGCTTGCTGCACAGCAGGCAGACAGGCAGGGAACAGGCAAAATAGGGCAATTCCTTGTTTCGGAAGGCAAAGTCACTGCCGAGCAGGTTACGGAGGCGTTTTCGGAGCAGAGCGGAATAAAAATCGTGACGGAAGAGGAGCTCAAAAAGCTTGATCCTGCGGTGTTGGGCGAATTTCCTATAGCGCTGGCTAAAAAATTCAAGGCGCTTCCGCTTTACACGGACAATGACCTGCATGTTGTCATCACCGATATCGACATGCTTCTTTTCAACCAGCTTTTTATGATTTACCGCAAAAATGTCGTTTCGCTTCTTGTTTCTACGGCGAAAATCAACGACATTATAAATCAGGCTTACAGCAGCGTCGACAACAAGGAGGAATCGCTTAATGCCGGTGATTTCGACAAAATGGCCGATGCGGACGATACGATCCCCGATCTTATAGACTCGAATGACGATGCTCCCATCATCAAGTTCGTGAACAACACGATTGCGAAGGCTGTAAAGGAAAAGGCCAGCGATATTCACTTCGAATCTTACGAGGACGAGGTTATCGTCCGTTTCAGGAAAGACGGCAAACTTTCGGTCGTCCAGCGCGTTCCGAAGGCGGCTCAGGCAGGTCTCATCACGAGAATCAAGATCATGAGCCGGCTCAACATTTCGGAAAAAAGGCTTCCTCAGGACGGTAACATCAAGGTCAAAATCGCCGGAAACGATATCGACTTCCGTGTATCGACCCTTCCTAGCGTCCACGGCGAATCGATAGTTCTCCGTATTCTCGACAAAAGGTCGCAGAAACTTTCTCTTGATGAAAGCGGTTTCACCAAGCGCGATCTTGAGATGATGAGGAAGATAATCCACATGAAACACGGCATTTTCCTCGTTACCGGACCTACCGGAAGCGGTAAAACGACGACGCTTTACTCGGCTCTGACCGAAATAAACTCGCCTGATGTCAAGATAATCACGGTCGAAGACCCGGTCGAGTACCAGATCAAAGGGGTAAACCAGATCCACATAAATTCAAAAATAGGACTCACTTTCGCGAGCGGTCTCCGTTCGATTCTCCGTCAGGACCCCGACATCATCATGGTCGGTGAGATCCGTGATAAAGAGACTGCCGACATCGCGATAAATGCGTCCCTTACCGGTCACCTTGTTTTCTCGACACTCCACACCAATGACGCTCCTACGGCGTTCACGCGACTTATCGATATGGGAATCGAACCTTTCCTCATTTCTTCGACGGTTGTCGGTGTTCTGGCTCAGCGGCTTGTGAGAAAGCTCTGCCCGGCGTGCAAAGAGGCTTACTATCCGCCGGCGGCGATACTTGAGGAACTCGGACTTGATCCGAAAGAGTACGCGAACCACCCGTTCTACAAAGCTGTGGGATGCCCTGAATGCGGATATTCCGGTTACAAGGGAAGAAGCGGTATTTTCGAACTTCTTATGATTGACGAAGAGCTCAGACGTGCCGTTGTTGCGCGTCAGGACGCAAGCGATATCCGCAAAATCGCGGCGGCAAACGGAATGCTCAACCTCCGCGAAGACGGCGCACTCAAGGCTATAAAGGGAATAACTTCACCCGAAGAAGTACTTCTCAGAACGCAGGAGGATAAGTAATGCCGCTTTTCGCCTACAAGATTGTCGATGCAAACGGCAAAGAGAAGAAAGGAACGATCGAAAGTCCCAACAGAGCGGCGGTAAAGACCAAATTCCTTTCGGAAGGCTACTACATCACCGAAATCAGCGAAAAGTCGCAGGCTCAGGGTTTCAGCCTTGATTTTCTGCGGAAAATGTTCTCATTCGGCGCAAAAAAAGTGCCGCTTGACGAAGTTGCCTCGATGACGCGTCTTCTTGCGACGCTCCAGAAAGCGAAAATTCCTCTTGTCGAGGCGATCGACGCGGTCGCGCAGCAGCAGGAAAACCAGATAATGAAAGACGCCCTTATCATCATCAAGGGCAAGATGAACGAAGGTTACAGTTTCAGCAAAAGCGCGAGAGAATTTCCCAATATTTTCGATGACTTGTTCTGCAATATGATTGCTGCCGGAGAAGAATCGGGCGCGACGGACAAAGTCCTGATGAGGCTCGCCGGTTTCATGGAATCGCAGGTCGACCTCAAAAACAAGGTAAAAAGCGCGATGACATACCCTATCGTGCTGATGGTTGTCGCGGTTTTAGTCGTCGGCGTTCTCTTTACGGTCGTAATCCCGAAACTTTCCAAAATGTTCGAGGATGTCAAGATGTCGCTGCCGCTTCAGACCAAGATCCTCCTCTGGCTTTCGGGCTTTATCGGAAGCTGGTGGTGGCTTATAGCGCTCATGATTTTCGGAGGAGTCGTCGCTTTCAACAAGTATGTCAAGACTCCGAAAGGGGAGATCTGGTGGAGCAGAGTCAAAATCAATGCCCCGATTTTGGGCAGAGTCAACAGACAGGTCGCCATCAGCCGTTTCGCACAGACACTTTCAACGCTTCTTCACTCAGGCGTTCCGATCCTGAACGCACTCGATATCGTCAAAAAGATCATCGACAATAAGATCCTTGAAAACGCGGTCGGAGTAGCCCGCGAGAACATCAAGGAAGGTGAATCTATCGCAGTCCCGCTCAAAAGAAGCGGTGAGTTTCCGCCAATCGTAATACAAATGATCGCGATCGGCGAGCAGAGCGGCGAGCTTGAGGAAATGCTTGAAACTCTGGCCAATTCTTATGAAAAGGAAGTCACCTACACGATGGAAAAGCTCACTTCGATGCTTGAGCCGATGATGATCGTCGCTCTTGCCGGCGTCATCGGATTCATCGTTTTCTCGGTCGTCATGCCGATTCTCCAGCTCAACGACGCTGTCGGATAAAAAGTGTTTTTGACACGTTAAACGCTTGCCTTTTTCCGGTTTTTCACTAAAATAATGCGTTTTTGATTTTTTGGTAATGGAAATGGACAGAATAAAATCGGTAGCAAAAAATAAAAAGGCTTTCCGGGCTTATGAAATCCTTGATAAATTAGAAGCCGGGATAGTTCTTCAGGGGACTGAAATAAAATCGATCCGCGACGGCAATATTTCGTTCAGAGACAGCTTTATCGACATCATAAACGGCGAAATGTGGCTTGTAGGTTTCTATATCGCGCCCTACAATGCAGGAAGTATCTGGAATCACGCTTCCGACAGGCGCAGAAAACTGCTTCTCAACAAGCGCGAGATCAGAAAATGGGACGCAAAAGTGCGCGAGAAAGGGTTCACGGTCGTGCCGATAGAGATTTATTTCAAAAACGGCAGGGCGAAGATGGAAATCGGCCTTGCACGCGGAAAGACTTCGTTCGACAGAAAGGACGACCTTAAGGAAAAAGATATTAAGAAAGATAACGAAAGGTTTACTGAAAAATACAGATGAACACTCGTGAGACTGGTTCCGGGGCCGAATCGTTCGCAGCCGCATGGCTGGTCGGGCAAGGCTGGGAAATTCTTGACAGAAACTTCTGCATGAAAGGCGGAGAACTCGATATCATCGCGAAAAAAGGCGATATTCTCGCTTTTGTCGAGGTGAGAAGCTGGGATCACGCTTTCTGGGACGGCGGAACCCCGCTTGAGACAATTCATCCTGCAAAGATAAAACACATAATAAAAACAGCGCTTTACTATATGCAGAGCAAAAAAATCCACATTCAGGATTTCAACATCCGTTTTGATGCTGCGGGGCTCATTAAAAAGAGCGACGGCGGTTTCGATATCGACTACATCGAAGGCGCTTTCGACGCAACGGGGTACTAGCATGGCGGGAACTCTTTTCGTAACGGCTACACCGATCGGAAACATGGGTGATATTTCATCACGTGCCGTATCGGTGCTTGAAAGCTGCGACCTGGTCCTTGCCGAAGACAGCCGCGTTTCGGGGAACCTTCTGAGCAGGCTCGGAATCAAAAAACCGGTTTTTTCATACCATAAATTTACCGAAAAAAAGTTCTTGGAGCAGCATCTCGTTGAGCTTAAAAGCGGGAAAAACATCGTTCTTGTGAGCGATGCGGGAACTCCTGCGGTGAGCGACCCCGGAAAATTCCTCGTCCGTGCGGCTCTTGACGAAAACATTCCCGTTGTTCCTGTTCCGGGCGCGAGTGCCGCGATTTCGGCGTTTTCGTGCTGCGGCTCGCTTGAAAATTCTTTCGTTTTCGCCGGTTTTCTCCCGTCAAAAGGGGCGGAAAGGGGCGCGGAATGCGAAAAGTTTCTCTCTTTCGGGCTTCCTGTCGTTTTTTACGAAGCACCGACAAGAATAAAAGATCTGCTTGAAATGATTAAAGAAAAGTGCTCAAGAATCGTCGTCGGAAGAGAACTTACCAAGCAGTTTGAGGAGATTTTTGTCTACACCGGCGGCGAAGTTAAGGAGAAAGGAGAGTTCACTGTTGTTGCCGAACCTCTGAAAAAAGAGGAAAAAACGGTAGAAATTGACAAAGATTTGCTCGATTTGATTGCAAAATCGGGAATTTCGGCTAAAACTGCCTGTGAAATTGTTTCGCGGGTTTACCCCGAGCTGAAGAAAAACGATTTGAAGAAGTTTTTTATGAATAAGTAACTTGTTGATTTGATTGGAGATTGTTTTGGAAGTTGTCCGCAGATTCAGAAATCACTACTTTCTTTACTGCTATTTGCTTTTTCTCTGCATTATCGGTTCGTGCAATCTGAAAAATTCACATCAGGATCCGGAAGAAAGGGAAGGAGTCGAGGATATTGACGAAGATTTCGACAATGATGCCGGTGAAACAGGCGCAGATACTGATGCAACTGAGGCTGAACCTTCTGAAAACGACGTGACCGACAGCGAAATCGATGAAAAAAACGACATGAATGGTGATTTTTCTGATTTTGATACAGAATTTTCCGACGACGATGCCCTGATTGATGAAAGTTATCCTGATATGACGGGCACTTGGGCGAATCTCACGATTTTCAAAGGTAAAGCTAAAGTTCCTTATATCGGTGCGACCCTTCCGGCCTGGGCGGTAATGGTTTCAAAAGTCGATATATATTCGCAGGAAGATGGTGTTCTGAACGCTCATACCGAGATGTGCCGTCTCAAAACTGGTGTCGGGACAGCTTTAATTTCTGCTGAAGTTCCCGATAGTTTCGCCGAAAGTCTCGGTAATGTAGACAAAACTTTCTATCTTTCGTACGGGGAAAACGGCAAAATTCAATTTTTTCAGGATAAACTCTGGGAAGTCCGTTCCTGCACTCTTGACGATCCCGAAAACGAACCGCTTCCGGCTGATATAAACGATCCAAGAGTTTTTGATGCTGACGGAACAGGAATAAACGGGCTTAGAATAAGGACAAAGAAGGCTTTGGACGCAGAGGCAGAGATCCTTCAGAAGGTAAGTACGATTCTGAACGGCGTTCTTGACGAAAACGGCGAAGTCCACGGCATAGTAACATGGTTCGAGGCTCAAAGTGTAATGTGGTACAGCGACGGAGCTTTGAAGAACGGTGCCCCGACTTCTCCGGCAGGAGCTGATCCGAGTGAAAGCATTTTTATTTTCAAGAGAATAGATCCTTCGTGGGATTGTCCGGCGGTAAAGGAAAACAGTGCCGTGCTTTTCCCCGAACAGGCTGCACTTTATCCGAATGAATTTAAATAGGAGGAAAAAATGAGAGTTCTTATCACAGGCGGAGCGGGATTTTTTGCGCTTCACATGACAAAAAAATGCGTTGAAATGGGTTGTGACGTTACGCTTCTCGACATTGCCGAATACCATGCCGAGGATTACGACAAATCGGTCAAACTTGTAAACGGCGATGTCCGTGACGAAAAGAAGATGGACGAGCTTATTTCCCAGACAGACTGGGTCATCCATGCGGCGGCAGCTCTTCCGCTTGCAACGAGGGAGGAGATCTTCTCGACAAATGTCGACGGCAGCAGAAACGTTCTTTCGCTCTGCTACAAACACAAAGTCAAAAGAGTTGCAGTTATCTCGTCAACCGCTGTTTACGGCGTTCCCGACCATCATCCGCTTTTCGAAACTGACAAACTTGAAGGTGTCGGCAACTACGGCGAAAGCAAGGTCGCACTTGAGGGAATCTGCAACGAATACCGCGAAAAAGGGCTCTATATTTCGACGATCAGGCCGAAAACTTTCATCGGAACTTACCGCCTCGGCGTTTTCCAGATTCTTTACAACTGGGTTGAAGAAGGTCACAAGATCCCGCTCATCGGAAACGGCAAAAACAGATATCAGCTTCTTGAAGTCGATGATCTCTGCGACGCGGTTTATCTTGCACTTTCCCACGAAGGTGACGATGCAAACGACATCTTCAACATCGGCGCGGTCAGCACGCTCACCGAAAACGAGTATGTCGGTGCACTCTGCGAATATGCGAAAAGCGGCTCAAGAGTTATGCACACACCTGTCTGGCTTGTCATTCCGGCACTCACGGTTTTTGAAAAACTTCATCTTTCGCCGCTTTACAAGTGGGTCTACGGAACGGCGCATACCGACAGTTTTGTCTCAGTCGACAAGGCGAGAAAAGTTCTCGGCTGGGAGCCGAAATACGACGAGTCGCAGGCTCTTATCAGAAGCTATCAGTGGTATATTGACAACAAGGATTCGATCGCTAAAGGAACGGGAACAACTCACAGGATTGCATGGGCGCAGGGCATTCTCGCGCTTTTCAAAAAATTCCTTTAATTTTGGCTTAAAATGAGTGAAAACTATATTCTCGGCATAGAAAGCAGCTGCGATGATACTTCGGTCGCTGTTGTTTCGTCCGATTATCATGTTCTCTCTGTAAAAACCGTCTCGCAGACGAGCGTTCACAGGCTTTTCGGCGGTGTCATCCCCGAAATCGCTTCAAGAAACCATCTCGCGTGGGTGATTCCGGCTGTAAATGCAGCGCTTCAGGATTCCGGCAGAACGAAAGATGACATTGCGGCGATAGCAGTTACGAACTATCCGGGGCTTACAGGAAGTCTTCTTATCGGCGTTAGTGCGGCGAAAGGGCTCGCTTTGGGGTGGAAAAAGCCGGTAATCGCGGTAAACCATCTCAATGCGCATATCGCTTCGGCATTTCTCGAAAGGGAGAAACGGCCTGAATTTCCGTATCTCGCTCTCGTTGTTTCTGGCGGCCATACATCTCTCATAGATATTTCGGAAAACGAAAGAACGGTTCTCGGCGAAACGATGGACGATGCGGCGGGAGAGGCTTTCGACAAAATCGCGAAGATGGCTGATCTCGGCTATCCGGGAGGTCCGATAATCGACAAAATGGCTGCAACGGGCGATGCTTCAAAATATAAACTGCCGTATTTATTGAAAAATAACAACAAATATGCCGACGATATCGTTTTTTCGTTCAGCGGAATAAAATCTGCCGTAAAACGCTTTCTTGATGAGGGCGAGGTAGATATGCCTTCTCTTATGGCTTCGTTCCAGAGCCGCATAGTCGAACTTATCGAAAGAAAAGTGAAACTCGCTTTAAGCAGAAAGAAGTACACCGCTTTCGTTGTTTCCGGCGGCGTCAGTGCAAACAGCGCGGTTCGAAAAATGGCAGAAAACATCGCTTCAAAATACGGACTGGCGCTCTATATGCCGGAACTCAAATACTGTCAGGATAACGGTGCAATGGTTGCAGCAGCGGCAATGCCTGACTTCTTCAAAGGAAATTTTTCAAACCTCGATTTTGACGTTGCTCCGACAGTAAGACCGAAAATACACGGTTAAAGTGAGACGTTTCAGGAAACGTCTCTACATTTTCAGGGTTATTCCTTATCGTCTTTGATGCCGAGTTTGCTCATGCGGTATCTGAGCATTCTTTCAGTCAGATTGAGCAGGACGCATGTGTCGTGACGGTTGTAATTCGTCTTTTTAAGTGCTTGAATTATATAGCGTTTCTCAATGTCTGCCAGAATTTCGTCAAGGTCTACGTTGTGTGAGAGATCAATTTCGAAGGGATTTGACTCCGCAGTCTGCGGTTTAGGCATGGAAGGCATCGTTTTTTCGAAGTGAGTCTCGGTGACGAGCCCGTCATGAGCGAAAATCGTGCCTCGCTCGACGATATTTTTAAGTTCCCTGACGTTTCCGGGGAAGGTGTAGTGATTGAGAAAATCGAGAGTTTCTTCGGAAAATCTGAAATTTGTTCCCGTTTTCTTTGAAAACTGGTCCAAAAACATGTTGGCAAGCGGCATGATATCAGCGTGCCTTTCCGCAAGCGGCGGGATGTAAAGCTCGATTACGTTCAGGCGGAAGTAGAGGTCTTCGCGGAACTTTCCTTTTTTGATCTGTTCCTGAAGATTTTTGTTGGTTGCCGCGATAAGGCGTACCCCTGTCGGTATTTTTTCTGTGCCGCCGACACGGGTGAAAACGCGTTCCTGAAGTACACGAAGCAGTTTTACCTGCATATTTTCGCCGAGTTCGCCTATTTCATCGAGAAAGAGAGTACCGTTCCCCGCGACTTCAAAATAACCTTTTTTGGTCTGGTACGCTCCTGTGAAAGAGCCTTTTTCATGACCGAAAAGTTCGCTTTCAAGAAGATTTTCGGGGATCGCGCCGCAGTTTATCGGATACCAAGGAAGGTCGCCTCTGCCGCTGTGTTTGTGGATGAAGCTGGCGAGAACCTCTTTTCCTGTTCCGCTGTCGCCGGTGATGAGTACCGTGCTGTCAGTCGGGGCGATGCGGAGAGCAAGTTCGAGGATTTTTTTCATCTGCGGACTTTGAGCCACGATCCCGCTTTCTTCAGGAACGGTCAGTATTGTGTTGTCAGGATGTTTTGTCTGAACGGTTTTTGCCGGTTCGCTGTTTTTCTGCGTTTGTGCAGCAGCAACGCATTTTTTCACAATGTCGCGTATTTCGGCGACGTTGAAAGGCTTGCTGACGTAGTCGACAGCGCCGAGTTCGATCGCTTTTATTGCCTGTTCGGTCGAAGCGTATGCCGTGATGACTATTACCTGTGATTTCGGGCTTGTATGAAGCAGTTCGTTCAGAAGATCTATGCCGTCAATAGCTTCAGGCATGTTGTAATCCATGAGAATTACTGTGAATTTTTCTTCTTTCAATTTCTTTAGCGCAATTTCGCCGTTTTCTGCCGTAGTAACATCGTAGCCGTCTTTTTTCAGCAGGATCTGCAGAAACTGACGCATACTGAGTTCGTCGTCAATAACTAAAATTTTAACTTTTTCGGGAGATTCCATTATCTTGCCTTGGTTTTGAAATCAATAATAATTCTGGCACCTTTTTCTGTGTTTGTTGCTTTTATGGTACCGCCGTGTTTTGTGACTATTCTGTAAACGAGCGCGAGTCCGAGACCTGTTCCGCGCTTTTTTGTCGAGAAAAACGGATCAAAAATCTTGTCTATATTTTTTTCAATAAAACCCGGGCCGGTATCGTCGAAATAGAGCTTGAATGAGTTCTCGGAGAGCTCTGAAAATATGTCGATTTCCCCTTCGTCGTTCATCTCTTCGGCACTGTTCGTCATGATGTTCCAGAAGACCTGTTTCAACTTCTCAGCGTCTCCGATTACCGAAAATTCATCAACTTTGCAGGTAATTTTAACTTTCGGGTGGCCGAGCCTGAAGAGGGTGACGACATCCGAGAGAATCGAACTCGGAACGCATTCCATCAAAGTGTAGGAAGTTTCTTCGGTGTATCTGAAAAGGGAGTCAAGCAGTGTTTTGACGCGTGTTCCTTCGCGCCTGACGATTTCGATGAGTTCTTCCGTCTCCGATTCCGGCTGGCTCTCTTTTATTTCCGAGAACATGAGTTCACTCGCTCCGATGAGACTGGTAAGCGGGTTTTTTATCTCGTGGGCGATAGTTGCCGTGAGTTTTCCGATAGTCGCCAGTTTTTCCTGAAGTTCGAAACTTTCCTCCTGTTTTCTGATAGCGGTAAGGTCTGAAAATATAACGACTTTCTGGTTTTCAATGTATGGCATTACCGTGTAGGAGAGCCATATTCCGTTGATTTTTTTCTCCGACCACGCGCCGGTTGAAGCGGTGTCTTTTGTTGCTTCAGCCAAGAATTTATCGAGGATCTCTTCGAATTGTTCCGCATATCTGTTTACGTAAAATTTTGTCGTTTCGTCAAAGATTACGATACCGATGTTTATCTGCGAAAATATTGCAAAAAAGTGTTTCTGCATCTCTTTGTTTCTGCGCGTTGATTCGATAAGCGAACTGTTCGCCTGCCTGAAACTTTTCGTTATTCTGCTTGCCACAAAACCGGTAAAAGAGAAAAAGAGAAGGTAAGTGAAAAGACGTGAAAAGTATGATTCCCATGAAGCCGAGTAAATTTTGACAAGATCGGAAGTTATGAGCGGAAGTAAGGAAAACTTGACGAATACACCTTGCAAAAGCAGTAGAATGAATGCGTAAATTGTTGTAATTATTGCACCTTTTTCACGCATCAGAATGCCGGCATAGATGATGTTTATGATTATTACGTAAAGGTAAGGCGAACTTATGCCGCCGCTTATGTATGAAACCATAACCCAGAACGAAATTTCGACAACAAACTGCAGGTATGCGAAAAAAGTGAGATATTTTTCACGCATAAAGCGGTTGACTGTAAGGGAAACGATGTTGAAAATGAGCATTGCAAAAGAGAGAATCAGAAAGAATTTGTTCGCAAATGAAAAAACATCGGTGTTTTCCCGAACAAAAGGAAAAAGGAAAAACGAAAATATAACGGTGAAAATGAAGAAAAACCGTATTATGAGATAGTAACTCAGGTGATTGCGGAATTCGTCCGCCGAGAGAAGGTTCATCCGACAGCTTTACCCATGCTGAACATCGGCATGTACATAGCGACCATCATTGTTCCGACGATGCCGCCGATTACGACCATGAGGATAGGCTCGATCATCGAAGTAAGACCGTCAACGGCAACGTCAACTTCTTCTTCATAGAAGTCTGCGATTTTATTAAGCATTGTATCCATTGCACCGGTTGCCTCACCGACACCGATCATCTGAACGACCATTGACGGGAAAACGCCTGCTTCAGTGAGCGGGGTTGTCATGTCGCTTCCTTCGATAACCTTTGTCCTGACGAACATAATTGCTTTTTCAATCATCAGATTACCTGAAGTCCTCGAAACGACTTCAAGACCGTCGACAAGCGGAACACCGGAGCTTACGAGGGTTCCCAAAGTTCTCGTGAACCTTGCAACGGCCGATTTTCTGATGAGGTCGCCGACAATAGGAGCGTTCAAGGCATATTTGTGTAAAGCAAAACGGAATTTCGGGTTTTTCATCAGCATTTTGAATCCTACAACGATGCCGACGAGAGCTGCAATTATGAAAATAATGTTGTGTTGGACCCATTCACTCATGTCAACGATGACCTGAGTAAGCCCGGGGAGCTGCTGCCCGTTGCTCATGAAAAGTGTCGCGAAGGTCGGAACAACGTAGTAGAGAAGAACGATAGTGATTGCGATTGTCGCTACTGTAACGACTGCAGGGTATTTCATAGCGCTTTTGATTTTTGCCGTGGTTGCAGCATTCTTTTCAAGGAATATCGCAAGACGGTCAAGAATCGTATCCAGAATACCGCCGACTTCGCCTGCAGCGACAAGGTTGACGTAAAGATCGGTGAAAACCTTGTGGTCTTTCAGCGAATCACTGAGCGATTTACCTTCCTCGACCGAATTTTTGACCTTTCTCAGAATGCTCCTGAAATAAGGCGTTTCTGACTGAGCTGCAAGGATTTCCAGACCCTGGATAATCGAAAGACCGGCGTTGATCATCGTCGCGAACTGACGGGTGAAGATAACGAGCTCTTTCGGCTTCATTCCGCCGCCGCCGAGCTCTATCTTTGTCCAGTCCTTTTTCAGAGAATCAACTCTGACACCCTGTGCCAGTAAGGCCTGTCTTGCTCCTTTTTCGTCATCGGCATCAATAGAACCTTTGACTGTTTCGCCCTTTTTGTTGACACCGGCATACTTGTAAAAAGGCATTTTTTACCTCCTCGTTTGGGTTGTTCTTGCGAGAATAGCCTGAAACTCGTCCAAATGCGGAACCAGTGTCAAGGCATCTTCCATGCTGATGACATCGTTTCTGACCAGTCTGGCGAGATCCTGCGTCATGGTCTGCATTCCGCTGTCATTCTGACCTGACTGCATACTGGAATAAATCTGCTGGAGCTTTTCTTCGCGGATAAGGTTTCGTATAGCAGCATTCGGAACCATGACTTCGCAGGCGATAACACGTCCGCCGCCGTATTTCTTCGGAATGAGCGTCTGTGCGACGATTCCCTGAAGAACGAAGCTGAGCTGCGCTCTGACCTGGTTCTGCTGGTTTACCGGAAACATATCGATGATTCTGTTTATCGTTTCGATAGTGCTGTTCGTGTGAAGTGTGGCAAGTGCAAGGTGGCCTGTTTCCGAAACGCTGAGCGCAGTGGACATAGTCTCGATATCACGGATTTCACCGATGAGAACGATATCCGGGTCCTGTCTGAGGACAACGCGGAGAGCGGATGCGAAAGAACCTGTGTCGGCACCGACTTCACGCTGGTTGACGATGCAGTTTTTATGCGAATGGATGAACTCGATAGGATCTTCGATCGTTACGATGTGACCGTGACGGTTGCGGTTGATGTAGTCAACTATCGAAGCAAGAGTCGTCGATTTTCCGCTTCCTGTGGGGCCTGTGACGAGAATGAGCCCTTTCGGCTTCTTTGCGAGTTCTTCAACTATCGGCGGAAGACCAAGCTGTCTGAAGTCAAGAATTTTGTACGGAATTACACGGATAGCCGCGCTGACAGCGCCTCTCTGCATGAAGACATTTGCTCTGAAACGGCTCAGATTTTTGACACCGAAACTGAGGTCAAGCTCATTTTTTTCTTCAAAAGCTTTTTTCTGTTTTTCAGTAAGAATACTGTATGCAAGCCTTTTGGTATCAATCGGAGTCAGCGGCGGCACGTTTACCGGACGCAGATTTCCGTCGATTCTGAGCTGAGGCGGAGAACCGCTCGTAATGTGAAGGTCGGATGCTCCCTGTTCAATCATCAGGGAAAGCAGATCCTGCAAAGAAACTGTAGCATTTGGATTTTCCATTTTTTACCTCTATGCGTTTTCGTCGGGTGCCGTGTTTCTCAAAACTTCGGCTATACTTGTCGTTCCTTCGAGAAGTCTCAGATTGGCGCTCATTCTCATGGTTTTCATTCCGAGCTTTATTGCGAGCTCTTTAAGTTCCATTGAACTTGCACCGTTAAGTATTGCATCTTTCAAAGGATCGGTCATTTTCATAACTTCATAAAAAGCGATACGGCCTTTGTAGCCCGTTCCGTTGCAGACTTCGCAGCCTTTTCCCTGATAAATCTGATAGCCGTCGGCAATCTGCTCTTCCTTGATTCCGAGTTTCAGAAGTTCCGCTTTCGGAACATCAATAGGCTCTTTGCAGTTGTAGCATATCTTTCTGCCGAGACGCTGAGCCATGATGCAGTTGACAGAAGATGTTACAAGGAAACTCTCGACACCCATGTTGATAAGACGGGTGATGGTCGAAGGCGCGTCGTTCGTGTGGAGCGTACTCAGAACCATGTGACCCGTGATAGCCGCCTTTACCGCGATGTCGGCAGTTTCGAAGTCACGGATCTCACCGACCATCATGATATCGGGGTCCTGACGTAGGAAAGAACGGAGCGCCGAAGCGAAGGTAAGACCTACCTGCTCACGGATCGCAACCTGGTTGATACCTTCAAGGTTGAACTCGACAGGGTCTTCAGCCGTCGAAATGTTGACATCTTCCTTATTGAGGTCGGAAAGTGCGGAGTAAAGCGTCGTCGTTTTTCCGGAACCGGTAGGACCTGTAACGAGCATCATTCCGTAAGGTTTGTATATCGCTTCTTTGAAAATTTCGAGCTGATCGGGGAAGAAACCGAGCTTGGTCATATCGAGCTGAAGGTTGCTCTTATCGAGAAGTCGGAGAACGACTTTCTCGCCGAAGATTACCGGGCAGACCGAAACACGGAAGTCCATGTCCTCTCCCTGGCCGATCTTGATTTTGATACGGCCGTCCTGAGGAATACGTTTTTCCGCGATATCGAGGTTTGCCATGACCTTGAGTCTTGCGACAATAGCATCCATAGTGCTTCTCGGCGGATGAACGACATCGTAAAGGACACCATCCATTCTGAGACGGATCCTGAAGCTTTTTTCGTAAGGCTCGACATGGATATCGGACGCTTTCTTCTTGATTGCGTCAAGGAGAACCATATTGACGAAACGGATGACCGGCGCCTCTTCCGAGTTGCGGATCATGTCTTCGAGCGACGTGCTTTCGTCGAAACTTTCGGTCGAGAGCTCGACATTGTCAGCTTCGTTCAGCAGCGTTTCCATGTCAAAGCTGATGTCACCGTATTTCTTGTCGTCTTTTTTTGCCGATTCTCCGTAATATTTTTTGATTGCTTCTTCGATATCGGTCGAAGATGCAATGACGACTTCAACGTTGTAGTCAGTCAGGAACTTGATGTCGTCCTGAGCGTTCATGTTCGAAGGATCTGCCATCGCGACAGTGAGCGTGTTGCCGATTCGTGAAATCGGAATGACATTGTAACGCGTAACGATCTGGTCGTTCAGAATCGCGATTACTTCAGGCTGGATTTCGAGCTCGGAAAGATTGATTTTCGGAACGTTGTACTGTTCGCTGAGAATGTCAACAAGCTGGTTTTCATCGAGCCTGTTTTCTTTAAAGAGGATATCTTTTATGCTTTCACCCGATTCGATTGAAAGCTCTTCAAGCGATTTCAATTCGGGAAGAGAGATGATTCCTCTCTTTATCAGCATTCCTGTTAATTGTCTGTTGTTCAAAAGCAACTCCACAAGCGGTTGTCATTCACCGGCGGCATTATATTTTTATAATTTATAACGTCAAGAAAGAGCAGGCTTTTTTTATGTTTAAATGCAATTCGGACCATCCCGTCATGATCCTTCTTTACATTTGAAGCGGCATCTGCTGCCTTAAAGAGGGAAGAAAAAATAATTTTTTCATCTTCGGACTCCTTTTTTTAATTAACATCAAACAGTGAAATATATTAAAGATTTTTCTGGAAAAGTAAACTTTTGAATTGTGTGCCCCGACTTTACAAAACTGTGATTTTTGAATATCAAATGCGAGACGATTTTTGATTCAGTTTGTTGAGGTGCTCATGAAACCTGTTTTTATTCCTCCGTATATCGGCAAAGAGGTGAGAAGCGGTGGCGAAAAGAGAATGTTCAACGTCCTCAAAAATTTCAGGATGGAAAATTCCTACATTCTTCATTCGCTCGGGCTTCCGCGCCATGCAAACAAAGTTTACGGCGAAGTCGATTTTGTCGTGGTCTGCGCCAGAGGAGTCGCGTGTCTTGAAATAAAAGGCGGGAGCGTCAGGCGTCACGACGGAAAGTGGATATACACGGCAAAAAGCGGCATCGTGACTAAAAAAGCGGAGAGTCCTTTCGCTCAGGCGGTCGGAAACATGTTCGCTTTGAAAGCCGAGCTTTGCAAAAAGTTCGGCAACGACCCGAAACTGAAGGATATTCCCGTTGTCTGCGGGGTTGTTTTCCCCGACATTAAATTCGAAGATCAGTCTCAGGAGGTTATTCCCGAAATAGTTTTCGATAACGGCAGCCGCAGCATTACGGCTTACATCAACAGGATTTTCGACTACTGGATGAATAAGCGCGGGATGCCCGAAGTTGTTCTTTCGGCAGACGAGATCAAAGCGGTGAAAGACTATATGCGCGGTGATTTCCAGTTTATTCCCGTTCTTTCCGAAAGGCTCAACAACATCGAAGACGGACTTGTCAGACTGACGAGGGAACAGTGGATGATAATGTCGGCTCTTTCTGAAAACGACCGGCTGATGATCGAAGGCGATGCCGGAACCGGAAAAAGTCTTCTGGCCTTCGATTTCGCAAATAAAAAAGCGCTCATGGGAAACAAAGTGCTTTATCTCACTTTCAACAAAAATCTCGCTTCCAGTCTTCAGAAGAGAGTTGCGGGGCAGACTAATCTTGAAATCATAAACATTCACGCTTTGTTCGGTGAATATGTCGAAGTGGACAGTGAAATGATATCGAATGAACCGAACAGATATTTTTCCGAAATTCTGCCACGGGAATTCCGCCGGCATCTTGATTCTCTCTCTCCGCGGGAACTCGAATCCATGCAGTATGACATTGTTGTCATGGACGAAGGCCAGGATATCGTGTGTCAGGAATATCTGAATGCGCTCGAGCCTCTGCTTGCAGGCGGTTTTGAAAACGGGCAGTGGGCTCTTTTTTACGATGAAAACCAGAATATATACAATCCTGAATACAAAGGCGGGATAGAGCGGCTTTCTTCATGCAGCAGCACGAAATTCAAACTCTTTATGAACTGCCGCAACACTGTCCAGATAGGTACTTACTGCGAAAAGGCGAGCGGCATAAAACTTCGTGAATATATTAAGGAAAACGGCGAAGAAGTGCGCGAAGTTCCGTACAGCGGCGAAGACGGTTTCAGGAATAAACTGACTGGCATTCTGGATAGGCTGAAAAGGGGAGGGGTTAAAAATTCTGATATTGTCATCCTTTCACCGAAGCGTTATCAGAACTCCATTCTTTCAAAAGCAGGCATTGCGGTTTCTGAAGACGGTTCGGAAGATCACGATCTGCCGATGTTTTCGACAATCCAGAGTTTCAAAGGGCTCGATTCAAAAGTTGTCATTCTCTGCGGTCTTGAAGATATTCCTGAAGAAAATTATTCGAAATTCATCTATATTGCGGCTACAAGGGCGCGGGTTCTGCTGTACGTTCTCAAGAATTCTCAGGCTTAATAACAGAATAGTTTTTGTTTTTTATAAAAAATTGAAGCTGGAAATTATTTCTTTGAAGCGAAAACTTTTACGCCTGCAAGAGCAAGAAGCGCCGCAAATGCAGCGAAAACAAGGTAAAGCGTGCTGCTGTCGCTTTCTTCGACTGCAGAAATTGCACAGCCGCTGCCGTCATCGTCGCCGGAAGCGCAGGAAGTCGGATCGGTTGCATCGCATTCATAGGTAAATTCCTTCGAAGTGAGAGGAACGCCGACAGCCGAGCCGGTACCTGTTTTTACGCTTGAAACAGTGATTTTTGCCGTTTCACCGACCGACATCTTGAATTCGGCTTTGAAGATCAGGTATTTTTCTTCGTTTTCAGCGTACTGAAGAAGTTCGTCAAGGTTTTCAAAAGACATCTGTGTCGGGTTGTCAAAAGTATCTATCTTCTGGATTACGGTGTCGCCTTCCGACTGCACGCCGTTGCCGTCTCTGTCGAGAATAAGGGTCATCGATTTGATGCCGTCGCCGAATTTTGCAAAATTCTGGGAAGTTTTGAGCTTGATCGTCTTGATTTTATCCGGTGCTCCTTTCGATTTTGTTCTGACCTGAAGTATTTCGTGCTCGCCGTTGAAATCACTGTATTTCGGAATCGGCGGATCGAACTGGCCTGTGGTGAAGATGAAACCTTCAAACGGTTCGAATCTGAATGTCGCGAAATCAGTTCTTTTGCCGTTTACCTCGATTTTTCCGCCTGATTTGAGGGTGAAGGATTCCGGACCTTCGATCGTCATGCTGAATTTGCCCGGCTGACCTGAGGTGGCGGTAGTTTCGACATCGGCAGTTACGATGAAATAGGTCTTTTCAGCGGTTTTTATCTGTCTGTTGGCCGCATCGTTGACCGAGAACTCAATAGATGAATTCTTAAGGGTGTCCGCGGCAGCAATTTCTATGTCGCCTTCATCGACTTTAGCGTTTCCGTTTTTGTCCTGGAAAAGTTTGAAATTTGCTGCTTTGACATCTGCGTCTTTGTTAAGTTTGAAGTTAGTCTTGATGATCTCGTAAGATTTGTCTTTGTCGCCGTCGGAAAGAAGGTAGAACTGACCGATAACGAGTTTTTCGCTCGGAGAGGAGATAAGGATTTCGTTGTTGCTTCCGTTTCCGGGGCTGTCTTTGCCCATATCGAAGGAAACAGTCAGATCATTCGTTGCAAGATCGCCGCTGCCGCCTTCGGAAACACACTCGTTGTTTCTGCATTTTTTACCGTCTTTGCAGTCCTTGTCTTCAGCGCAGTAGTTGTCGTTGCCTTCGATTCTGACACCGCCGCACTGAGATTTCGAAGGAAGTTCGCAGTCGGTAATAGGCGGGCACTGTTTTGCGAGTTTGAGTCTGAGCGGAATGTTGCTGTTTGAATTGTACGGAATGCTGTCGCCGGTGATTACGGCCGTGTTTCTGATAACTTCGTTCTTCGAAAGGTTTGCTTTCGGTCTGACCTGGAATCTTACCCAGTAACCCTGGCTGCAGTAATCCGGGTCGTTGAGTTTGTCGCAGTGCTGTGTCATGGTATCGGTGATCATCTGCGGGTTGGTGTAGGGGAATCCGCCGTTTACATCGGGAACAGCCGTCCAGTCAGTTCCTTTGCCGTTTTCATCGAATTTTGTTGCGATTTCGGTTGTTCCCGCAACATATTCGACCTGAGCCGGAAGTGTATCCTGAAGTGTTACGTTGCTGGCCTGATTGTCACCCCAGTTCTGGATTTTGATCGTGTAGTAGAACGGTCTGTCGGAGCAGACTGCATCTTCGTCCGTCGAGCAGGAGCAGTAGTCTTTCTCTCTGCCGTTCGGGGTTTTCGGGTTTTCAGGAATATCGAATTTCGGTGCTTTCGTATCAACGCTGACGACGAGAAGGTTCGTGTAAACCTGATCCTGGTTTGCTCCGATTTTAAGGTTGAGCATCGTGTCGCCTTTATTGAATCTTCCGTAGAAAGGTCCTTCCGGGCCTGCATCGACCATAAGAATGTCGGCATCGATTGCGTATTCAAGCGGGTTCGTTGTGCTCAGAAGATTGTCTGGATCACCTACGCACCAGTAATCTTCGTTGCTTTCCCAGCCGAAAACCGAGGAAATAGAGTTGAACATCTCGGTATAGTTGAAATTACTGCCGTTACTGTCCTGATATTTCTGCGGGTTGCAGTTGTTGAACATGGGCGCGAAATTGTTAGGATCGCTCTGACCGCTTATGTAAAGGCCTTCGGGTTCGGCAGGAGTCATACCATAGATATCCTGTGATTTGCTTGCAAGCCCCGGGTCGCCTTCAAAAGCGACGAGACCGAGTTTGATTACCGATTCAGCAGGAAGTTCGAAGCCGGAAACTGTGATATTGGTTGCCTGAAAGCGGTAAGCTGCAAGACCGTTGTAGAAGTAGATTTTTTTCGGGTTGACGCGGGCCGAAGTGTAGACGAAAGGAAGAACCCAGCCGCCGACGAGACCGCTTGTTTTGAGGTAATTTTCGTGGTTGGAACCGGTTATACCCTTAACATTGTAGTCGCCGTAAAGGGCTTCGCCGGAGTTCATTCCTTTTGCTTCACCCATTGCGATGATTTCTTTCATGAAGTCGGAAACTTCGACACGATAGGTGTAGACACCTGTAGCTCCGTTCTGCAAATCGGCAGGCATATTGAGAGCTTCATATTCAAACATACCGATTGTGGATGTTGCAAGATTGCCCTGAAATGATGCGGTGACTTGCTTTGTATGGGTTATTGAAGGATCCTGTGCATTTGTGAAAGTAAGAGTTACCGAGTTGTTGGTCGGTCCTGAGAGATTGTTCGGATCCTGGGTCGAAAGCCAGACGAGAAAAGCGCGGTCAATGTTGGCATCTGACGGAATGTGCTTTGATTCAAGTGTGTAAGTCGTGCCGACATTCGGATCCACGAAAGAATCGGCCTGAGGGTTTTTCTCTTTGGGGTTTTGATCATCGTTAGCTGCACCGGTAACTATGTCAACGGCGGTTTTGTGCATGATGAAGAAGTCCCATGCACCTTCCTCCCATTTGAGCAGTGTTCCGTCCGGAGCCATGGAAATACCGTTGTCTCCGATTGCAGCAAACAGCAGTACAGGAACAAAAAACATAAAAACAAGTAAGAATTTTTTCATCGTCTCCTCCGAAAAGTTTAACAAAAAAACGTCGGATTATAAAACTTTTGAAAATTGAGTCAATTTTGTGGGAAAATGAAAAAAGATCAGTCTACGGTCAGAATAGAGCAGCCGCCTGAGTTTTTGAGAACAAGCGGTTTTGTGCAGATGTTGTCTTTGCTGCAGGTAAGGCCTTCGTTGCATGTTCCGTTCGGATAACATTCGCCGTTCAGTTCGCCCCTGTCTCTTTTTTCATTGCTGCTGTCAGACGGTTCTGAACCGCTGTCGGATGTATCGGTGTCCGGATCTGCCGTATCAGCAGTATCGGCGGAATCGGTATCGGCGGAATCAGTGTCTGTTGCGGTGTCTGTGTCATCAGTTTCCGGTTCAACGCAGATGTTATGTTCGATGTCGCATTCAAGTCCTTCGTTGCAGGTTCCGTTCTCATAGCATTCGCCGCCAAGTTCGCCACGCTTCTGAGTATCGACGCTTACAATGAGGAAATTCGGATAAACACAGTCCCAATTCGCTCCGATTTTTATAAGTATACTTGTGTCGCCTTTTTTGAACTGTCTGTCGAAATCGGGGTTTGCATCGGCATCAAGCAGGAAAGTATCTACATCCATCGTGTATTCGAGAGCATCCGGATCCGGCGAGTTCGGGTCACCTCCGATACACGTTTCGATTGTGTCGTTCCAGCCGTAAATACTTGAAATCGAGTTGTAAGTATCGGAATAGTTGAACGGAGTTCCGCTTTGATCAACTCCTTTGCCTGGGTTGCACTGGTTCTGGAGAACAACAAGATCTTCCGGCGCAGTTGTCTGACCCGTTACCTGAAGACCTTCGGGCGGACATGCACCTAATCCTTGTGAGCCGCAGCCTGTGGCAGTTGCAAGACCGGGATCACCTTCATGAACAGCCATGGTCATTTTGATCATCGGTTTGTCAGGAAATTCAAAGCCTGAAATGCCAAGGTCGACTTCCTGTTTGCAGAATCTTCCGAAACCGTTGTAAAGATAGACCATTTTCTGAGTGACTTTTGTAGAGCGGTAAACCGTGATGAGTGACCAGCCGCACATTACCGAAGCACTGTAACCTGAATAGTTTGCTATTTGTGAAAGATAATCAGAAGAATTCGAGCATTCGACATCGCTGACAGTATAGTTTCCATAAAGCGACATTCCGTCTGATTTGTAACCCAAATTTTTTCCTTTTGCATGGATCAGGTTGAAGAAATCGGTGACATCGACACGGTAGGTGTAGTATCCGCCTACAACTGTGCCGTTTGATTCAAAAGCGATTCCTTCAAATGTGAAATCCTGTTCGCCCGGATTTGCATCGGTTCCGCCAGTTCCGATTCTCGGAGCAGTCACAGTGACGGTTTCGTTTATCTGACCGTCATCGGATGTAAAATTGAGCGTCGCCGTGTTGTCGGTATGGGTTACATTGTTCGGGTCGAGACTCGAAGTCCAGACAAGGTAGGCTGCTTCGACATACGCATCTTCAGGAATATGCTTGTTTGTAAGCTGAAAAGTGCTTTGAGGAAGGCAGCTGTCAGGTTCCGGGTTGTCTTCCCAGTCGCATCCTACCGGTGAACTGTTGTCTGAGCATATCTCACGGATATCGTTTCCCATCAACGATTTGAACATTACGAAATAGTCAAACTGCCCCGCTCCCCACTGAAGTTTTTTGCCGTTGAGTTCCGAAACTTCGGGGCCGATTGTCGTTCCGTCATAGGCAAATGCCGGAATTACGGAAAAAATCACTGCAATCAAAAGGAAAAATTTTTTCATAATCTCCTCCATTTTTCAATACGAATATCGATTCACACCGCCGATATTTCGTAATTTCGAGATTCGAAATTTCGACAGAAAAGCGGCGTGTCGAAAAAACCACAAAAACCACTGCATTATACTCAAATTTTCTAAAAATGCGAGTTGTTTTCCTTGCTAAAACAAATTCAAGTCTTATACTCGCGCAAAAATAGCTCTTTGACTGTTTTGAACTTTTAATAACTTTTTTAAAGGAGAAAAAAATGAATTTTATCGAATCTTTGCGTGAAAAGGCAATCAAGGTCCAGAAAACGATAGTTCTTCCGGAAGGAACAGAACCGAGAACTCTCAAGGCGACTCAGATCATTCTTGAAAAGAAGATCGCGAAACCGATCCTCATCGGAAATCCCGAAAAGATCAACGCTGCGGCAAAAGAACTCGGCGTAAAAATCGACGGTGCAAGAATAGTTGATCCGGTAAACAGCGAATATTACGAAGATTTCGTCAATACTTTCTACGAAATGAGAAAGGCGAAAGGCGTCGATATGGAAAAAGCACGCAAAATGATGGCTGACGAAGTTTACTTCGCAACGATGATGGTCAAGAAAGACGTTGCAGACGGTCTGGTCAGCGGTGCAATCCATTCGACAGGCGACACGATCCGCCCGGCACTTCAGATCATAAAGACGAAACCCGGCATCAAATCGGTTTCCAGCGCGTTCGTTATGATAGTTCCGAACTGCGAAATGGGCAGCAACGGAATGTTCCTTTTCGGCGACTGCGCAGTCAACCCGAACCCGACTTCGGCTGAACTTGCAGAGAGCGCAATCCTTACCGCTCAGACTGCAAAATCTTTCTGCGACATGGATCCGAAAGTCGCACTTCTCAGCTTCTCGACCTACGGCAGCGCGAAACACGAATTCGTCGACAAGGTAGTCGAGGCAGTAAAAATCGTTCACGAAACAGCTCCCGACCTCAAGGCTGACGGCGAAATCCAGGCTGACGCAGCTATGGTTGCAAGCGTAGGCAAGACAAAATGCCCGTCGAGCCCGATCGCAGGACAGGCTAACGTCATGATTTTCCCCGACCTTCAGAGCGGAAACATCGGTTACAAACTCGTTCAGAGACTTGCAAAGGCAGAAGCGGTCGGTCCTTTCCTTCAGGGAATCGCAAAACCGGTCAACGACCTTTCGAGAGGCTGCTCCGTTGACGATATCGTAAACGTAGTCGCTGCAACTGCAATCCAGGCTGCAAACTAATCAAAACAAGTTCTGAAATTACCTTTTCGTAGGGAACGCCCTGCGTGGCGTTCCGTTTCACTTTCTTCTTTCCGTCAAAAAACTCTTCTGGAGGTATGTCCCTGCGGAAAACCGCCGGTCGTGTGGATTTCAATGCGGTCTTTGAAAACATCAATTTCATTGCAATGATTGTTGTTGTAAAGCCTGTGACCGTAAGAGTTGATAATTGCCTCACGCACTGCTTCTTTTTAGTTCGCCTGTACTTTTCTTGAACTCGATCTGTTCGGTTTCGGCTCCGATAGAATAAAACTTTTGCATACTCTTTCTCTGTAAACACAAAACACGCTTCGGAGAGGATTTTTCTGTCCGGAAATGCTTGACAATATTAGAAGAGCTCTTTTAATTTTTAGGCAGATATTTCACCGGATCGACGGGGGTTGAAGATTTTCTGATTTCGAAATGAAGGGCAGGTACGGATTCTGTTTTGGTTGTATCTGAAATTCCGATAACATCGTTCTGTTTTACTGTCTGTCCTTCTTTCACGGTAAACGTGCTGAGATGTGCATAGATAGTGAAAATTTCATCAGGATGCGAGAGAACTATCATGTTTCCGTAGCTTGGGCGGTGACCGACGAAGACGACTTGTCCGCCGGCTGCTGCATGGATTTTTGTGCTTTGTTTAAAGTTAAGGTCGATTCCGTTGTTTTTCGGGGCACTTGGGGAAAATTTCCTGACGATTTTTCCTGATGCCGGCCAGATGAAATTTATTCTGGTTCCGTTTTCGATGTCTGGTTCGGCGGATGTTCCGGATTCGGATGCAGATTCGGTAGACGTTCCGGGTTCCGGAGATGTTTCGATGACCTTGGCGGCTCCGGGAATGAAGATTGCGGAACCTTCTTTGAGTTCGTCAACTCCTTCTGGAATTAAGTTCTCTTGACGCAGCTCTTTTGCGTCTACCTTGTATAACTGGCTGATTTTAGTTACGTTTTCTCCTTTTTTGACGGTGTGGTACACACCGAATGAATCGGTTGCGCATGAAAGGCAGAAAAGAGCGGAAAAAATAAAAATGCAAAATTTTTTCATTCTTTTATAGATCCTATGAGCTGGTTGATATTTTCTTTTCTTTTTTCGAGGTATTCTTCCAGTTTTTCTGCACATTCACCTGCAATTGCGGGATTTACAAAGTTGTACGCGCCGATCTGAACCGCTTTTGCACCGACGATGAGGAAGTCGAGAACGTCTTCGAACGATGAGATTCCGCCGATTCCTATGACCGGAATTTTAACAGTTTTGGCTGTCTGCCAGACCATGCGAAGCGCGACAGGTTTTATCGCCGGGCCGCTCAGACCGCCGATTTTGTTGCCGAGGATGAAAGTCCTTTTTTCGCGGTTTATAGCGGTTCCGATCAGAGTGTTTATGAGCGAAACGGCATCAGCTCCGCCTGCTTCGGCAGCGAGTGCGGTCTGCGTTATGTCTGTTACATTCGGTGAAAGCTTGACTATTACAGGTTTATCTGTCGCAGCTTTTACTGCTTTTGTAAGTCTCTGGATTGTTTCAGGATTTGCACCGAAAGCCGAGCCGCCTGATTTGACGTTGGGGCAGGAGAGGTTCATCTCGAAAGCGTCGATCCTTTCATTTTTGGAAAGTATTTCTGTTAGGTGCACGAAATCCTCTTCCGAAGAAGCGTAGAGGTTTACGATTATGGCGCATTTGAGAGCGCTTATTTTTGGCATGATCTCTTCGAGAAAATACTTCGAGCCGCAGTTCTCTAGCCCTATCGAATTGAGCATTCCCGAAGCCGTTTCAACCACTCTTGGCGAAGGATTCCCGGCTCTCGGCTCAATTGAAATTCCTTTTGTGCAGAATCCGCCGATTTTGTTGAGATCGAAAAAGTCTTTAAATTCGATTCCGTAGCCGAAAGTTCCTGAAGCGGTGAGGATAGGGTTTCTCAGCCTGAGTTTTCCGATATTTACAGAAAGATCCATGATGTATAACTCCTTGTTTTTACTTTAGAATTTCCAGATATTTTTTTGCAAGTTCCGAGTAGGAGTGGTTTGCGATGACATATTCGTGTCCGCGTTTTCCCATTTCGGCAAGTTCTTCCGGAGTTTTTTTGTAAAGTGTCATGATTGCATCCACTATTTCATCTGCGTTTTCAGATTTTATCGATATTCCGCATTTTGCGTCGGCAACGATGTCGTTTGCCGCTTCGATAGCCGATATTACCGGTTTGCCTGAGTATAAGTAATCAAACATTTTGTTCGGTGAAACGCCGAATCTGTAAAGAGTCGATTTTTTTATTCCGATGTAGCAGACATCGCATTTCTGCAGAACAGTCTGGACTGCCGATTTCGGAACGGAATCAAGAAGAATTACGTTCGTCAGTCCGTTTTCCGAGATGAATTTCTGGTAGTTTTCTTTTTCCGGACCGTTTCCGAAAAGGAGAAAAACTATTTTGCCGTTGGATTTCAATTTGTTTGCAGCTTCTAAAAACATCTCGATATTATTGGAGATCCCGAATTTTCCGGCATGAACTGCGATGAATTTGTCTTTTGGGATCGCATCTTCAAATTCTTGCGGAAGAGGAGTCGCATTCCTTACTTCTTCCAAGTCTATCCCGTTCGGAATAGAAACGAATTTTTCTTTTGCAAGACCGTGGTCTTTCATGTGTTCGAACGCGTTGGGAAGCACGGAAACGACCATGTCGGAATTTTTGTATGCGAAATTTTCGAAAAACTGCGTGAATCTTATGAACGGATGCTTGTCTGCAAGCCTTCCGATCTCGGTCAGCGTGAGCGGCCAGATGTCGCGCACTTCGAATATCAGTTTTGCGCCGGTTCTTTTTTTAAGCCAATATCCGTTGAGTATTGAAAACGGAGTGGGGGAAGTGACGATTATCGCGTCGGGTTTTCCGAATCTCTTTTTTCTGAGGAGAAACATTTTCGCGACGAATGTGAATGCGTTGATTATCCGCCCGAGACTCTGCGATTTTCCGTATTTCGGAGTTTTTATCCAGCAGTATTCGATCCCGTCTATATTTTCGGTTGAGCTGAAACCGCGAACTTCCGGCAACTTAGAGAAAATATGAGTGTAAGATCCTGAAAATATTGTGACTTTGTGTCCGAGCTTTACAAATTCCTTAGCAAAGTAGTACGGGCGGAAAACCATTCCGTGGATTCTTGAGCCGATTGTTTCATTTATAATCCAGATATTCATTTCTACCTCAAATCGAACAAAAACCATAAAGAGTAGTCTAAAAGATTTTTTTATCAAATTTCCTGTCTCGTCAGTAAGAATGAAAAAATTCAGCTTTTTGGAAAAAATGGTATATTGCCGCGCTTTTGCTGGAGGAAAAATGAACGGAAGAAAATGCTACATTCTTGATTTTGACGGTACGGTGACGGCACTGGACACTCTTGTCGTTGCTTTCGACAAATACTGCATCGTTGACTGGCGCGAACTTGAAAACGAAATGCGTGCCGGCAGAAAGGAACGGCATCAAACCTTGGTTGACGAGGTCGAATCAATGAAGGCAGAAAAAGATGAACTTTTCGATTTCATCAGAAAAAATGTCCCGGTACGTGAAGGTTTTTTTGATTTCGTGAAAAAAGTCCGCGAAAACGGGGATGAAATCGTGATTTTAAGCGGCGGTTTCAGGAGTTTTGCAGAACTTTTCATGGGAAATACTGATGTCGAGGCTTATATCAATGATATCAAATACTTAGGTGATAAAAACTGGGAGCTGGTTCCGTGCAGGAACGCCCTGCCTCCGCTTTGCGACAGAAACTGTTCCAACTGCAAGCGGGCGGTTGTCGAAAAATACAAAAACGAGGGTTTCGAGACGATTTATTTCGGTGACGGAGAGACCGATTTCTGCGGTTCGAGATACGCCGATAAAATCTATGCGACAGACGAACTTGCCGAGAAACTGGCGTCTGAAAACGTTAAATTCACTTATTTTAAGGATTACAAAGATATTTTGTGAGGTGATTATGGGCAGAGTTATGGTTGGAGACAGACTCCACATTTCAATTTTCGGCAGACGTAATGCCGGTAAATCATCGCTGATAAATGCTTTTACGGGGCAGAAAGTCGCTATCGTTTCCGATGTTCCCGGAACTACGACCGATCCTGTCATGAAGGCGATCGAACTTTTTCCGGTAGGTCCGGCAGTGCTTATAGATACAGCCGGAATTGACGACACTAACGATGCTCTCGGTCTTGAAAGAGTAAAGAAATCAAGAAGTTATCTCGATAAATCCGATATGGTGCTTCTCGTTGTGGACGCTTCAGGCGAAGCGGGTGATTTCGAGGATGAAATAATTTCAAAATGCGAAGAAAAGCAGGTTCCGTTTATTATTGTCCTCAATAAATCGGATCTTGAGATTTCCGAAAGCGTTAAAAAATGGCTTGACGGCAAGGAATTTGTTGCGATAAGTGCCGCAAACAGCACAGGAATCGGCGATCTTACCAAAAAAATCACCGAAAAATCGCCGAACGAGTGGGAACCGCCGTTTCTGCGTGATCTGATAAAGCCGGGCGACATTGTTCTTATGATAACCCCGATAGATTCAAGCGCGCCGAAAGGACGAATGATCATGCCGCAGGTCCGTGCATGGCGCGACATCCTTGACGGCGGAGGAATCGCTCTTTCGTGCGAGCCTCAGAATCTGCAGAAAACGCTTGATTCGTTAAGCGTGAAACCTGCTCTCGCAGTCACCGATTCTCAGGTTTTTTCAAAGGTTGCGCCTATTATTCCCGAAGATATTCCGTTCACATCTTTTTCGATCCTTTCTATCAGGCAGAAAGGGAATCTCGCCGAAATGGTGAAGGCTGTGAAAACTGTAGAATCTCTGAAAGCGGGCGACAAAGTTCTTATTGCCGAAAGCTGCTCGCACCATTCGCAGGATGATGACATCGCACGAGTCAAGATCCCGAAATGGCTTAACGACAAAGTTGGCGGAGGGCTTATAATTGATACTTCGGCAGGCCGCGACTATCCCGAAAATCTCAGTGATTATAAACTTATCGTTCACTGCGGAGCATGTACCCTGAACAGGCGCGAAATGCTTCTTCGTCAGGCGATCCCGGCGGAAAAAGGGATTCCGATGACAAATTTCGGAGTTCTCATAAGTTATCTGCACGGAGTTTTTCCGCGTGCTCTCAAACCTTTCGGGATCGAGTGATTTAAGAGTTGTGCCTGCTTTGCGCTGACGCCGCTGCGCTTAACCTTGACAAACATTTGTATATCAATTAGAATTTTAAGGCTTTTTTAAAGTTTTATGAGGGTGTTAAAATGAGAAAATTATTTCAAATCATGCTGATTGCAGCGGTTATTGTGCTTGTTTCATGCGGCGGAGGAAGCAAAGATCCTAAGGATTCCTGTCCCGACGGTTACGACTGGTCCGGAACTGACTGCGTAAAAAGTTCACAGGGCGACACGGGCGACCCTTCTGACACGGATGTCGATACCGGTGTTCAGCCTGACGGCGGAGATACAGCCGATGACAGAGATTCTGATGCCGACACGGAAAACGACGACGACAAGTCGGATTATAACGGCAGCTGCACTGAGATCCGCAACGGAAGTTCCTACGAAATCAATGTAGAGACGAACAAACTCACAATCGGAACCATAACCGTTAATCATTCTTCGGATATTGAAAATGTTTACGGTGAAATCTGGGCTGAAAACAGAGAAACACTTTCCGAGTTCAAAGTCGGTGATGTAAATTCCGACTTCCCGGGGAAAACGCTGGATATCCCGAAAGGAAGATACAGTTTTGCTTTCAGACCGGTTTCTTCTGCAAACAAAGTTACTATCGAAGGTTTGGACAATATTGATATGGCATCCGGCGACAGAAAACTCGATTTTGATATTCCGCTTTATCACCTCAAAGGAAAGGTCGTGAACAATTCCGATGCCGTTTTCACTGTTGAAGACGCTTATCAGGCTGAAACTCAGCTTGTTCTTAAGACCGGAACTTTTGAAAAAGTTGTTCCTTACAGCGAATTTGCAGGCTATGATCTTCTTCTTCCGAAAGGTACGTACTCGGTTTCTTTCAAAGGTCAGCTCGCAGCAGGACAGGGAATTTTTGAAGGAACGGTTCTCGATTCCGGAAACAGCTTTTCTTCAGGCAGTGACGACTTGGATCAGAAAGGGCTTGAGATCGAAGGCGATAAGGATTTCGATATCAAAGTCAAGACTATTACTTTTGCCGGTTCGATAGTGAAGGGCGGTTATCCGGTAACGCAGGGACGCCTCATTCTTGTCGAAAATCCTCCTTTCGGTCTGGTAGGCGGCGTTGTTGCTGCCGATCTTTCTGCAGCTTCATACAACATAACTGTTACTGCGGGGGCGGAGCTTAATCTGATTTATGTTCCAGAAGCCGATTCTTATCCTGTAAGATACATAAAGCTTGAAACGTGGAGTTCAAAAACAGAAAATCCTTCGGCACACAATATTTCGCTCGATTTCGGAAGAGTTTACGGAAAACTCACATTTTTGGGCGGCAATAAATTCCCGACTGTTGCAAACTGCTCCGGAGCGGACTGCACGATCGGAAAACTCAAAGCTACGGGATTCGACAATTCTTCTTTTGTCATCAAGGATCTCGGTACTGAACTTGCTACAGACGGAGAAGGAAACGTAACTGATGTCACTTATGAAGCGCTTCTTGTCAGAAGGATAACCGTTACCGATTCAGACGGAGTCGTAAACTATACGCCGAAGACCTACACAATGAATTTCGAGAGCCATCTTAACGACATAAAAGAGGGCTTTTCGTCTCTTCCGTTCACTGTAAAGGCGACTTACAGCACTGAAAGCGGCAAATTTAATTCATTTTCCTTCTCAGGTGACGAAGGCTCATGGCTTACCGAGAAAGAGATAAATTTCGATGTTTCTCCATACAAAATAGAAGGAAAGGCGACTCTCAACGGTTCTACTTTCTCTATGGAAGAAGATGATTTGATCAAGCTCAAAGATGCAAACGGCCTGGAATATGCAGTCGTAAATCTTTCCGGACTGGACGGGGGAAATTTCAGTTTCTATGCTCCGTCAGGAACTTACAGCGTGCTTTATGACGGCAAAGGTCTGCTGTCGCGTGATTTTAAAACCTATATCGAACGCGATTTTGAAATCGAAGGTGACGGCAGCCACGATTTTGCAATAAAGACAGGAAATGTCACACTTGATTTCAAAGTTAACGGAACTCCTGTTGCAGAGTGGGTAGAGGCTCAGAAAGGTCTTGAAGATGTCGGTCTCGCCGTAAATATCGACAAAACTGCAAGCGATTTTGTCCTTGATCTTTCCAAAAAGGACAGCAAATATGTGGCGGAAGTTATTTTGGGTTCTACAGTAAACGTTTATCTTGAACTTGCTTTTACGGATAAAGTTGCTTCGGAAAAAAGCTACGCGAGGATTCCGCTTCTGAGTTCGCACAGCATGAATTCAGGCGCTACAGTTACAAACGATCTCACTCTTATCGGATTCGATGTTTCTGTAAAACTTAACGGAAAGGCTGTAAAGGCATCGGATTATGCTGCAAAATTAAGGATTCAGGGAACTAATTCGAGCGAAATTTACTGCCCGGCGGAAGGTTCTGTCGGCGCATTCTTCAAGAAAGGTGAATACAAAACGCCTAGTCCCGAACTTTATCTCAATGAAGGTTTCGATGCAAAGCACGAAATATCTTTGAAATGTCTGTATTTTGGTGAATAATTCTGATTGTTTTCTAAAGGAGAAATTATGAAACGCGTAGTTACTGTACAAGATATTTCATGTCTTGGCAAATGTTCTCTTACTGTTGCTCTGCCGGTAATTTCGGCAATGGGTGTCGAAACATGCGTCATTCCGACGGCTGTTCTTTCGACGCATACGGTTTTCAAAGGTTTTACTTTCCACGATCTGACTGGCGAAATCGCTCCGGTTATGGATCACTGGAAAAAGGAAAATTTCCGTTTTGACGCGATATATACGGGTTATCTCGGTTCTTTCGAGCAGCTTGAACTTATGAAAAAGCTCATTGACGGTTTCGGCGGAAACGGAACTCTGGCCATAGTTGACCCGTGCATGGCCGACAACGGCAAACTTTATCCCGGTTTTACCCAGGAATTCGCTTTTGCAATGGCAAAACTCTGTGCGAAAGCCGATATCGTCGTTCCGAATATGACCGAAGCAAGTTTCATGCTCGGAGTTCCTTACCGTGCAGGCGGTACATACGATGAAGCGTATCTCAAGAAAATCCTTAAAGATATTGCTGCGTTGGGTGCAAAGAAAGTTGTTCTGAAAGGTGTCGAATTTCCGGAAGACCAGCCCTCTTTCAAAAATGTCGCCGGAAAAATCGGAATCGTTGCCTATGATGCGGAAAAAGACACTTTTACAAGCTATTTCCACGACAAAATCAACCAGAATTTCCACGGAACGGGCGATATTTTCGCAAGTGTTTTCACCGGAGCTGTCCTTCGCGGCCTGACCCTTGAAGAATCGTACTCGCTTGCAGCCGATTTTGTCGTCGAAGCGATAAAAGAGACGATGAGTCACGAAGATCACAACTGGTACGGTGTCGATTTCGAAGCAGTTTTCCCGTATCTCATCAAACGCCTTGAAAAGTAAAAATCACAACCCAAACAAAACAATTTTCTTAAAAATATTGAATTTATTGGTTTTTTGGGAAATCATAGATTTCCCGAATCCGTGTGGCAATATATTGGTTTTTGGGAAAACATAGGTTTCCCGAATCCGTGTGGCAATATTATATTTTTTCTCTTGTAATGATTCTTCCGTTTCCTTTGAAAATCGAGTTCTCCGGAATGGATCCGCGGACGTTTGAAAGCGGGTAAACTACTGAATTTCTTCCGATTATTGTTCCTGGGTTGAGGACGGAATTGCATCCGATCTCTGCATTGTCGCCCAGAATTGCCGAGAATTTGCGGAGTCCTGTTTCGAGCGTTTCTCCTTCGCAGTGGATCTTGACGTTCCCCGGGATCGAGCGGACATTTGACAGGATTACGCCTGCTCCGATGTGGGCATGAAAACCTAAAACCGAGTCTCCGACGTAGTTGAAATGCGGAGTCTGGACTTTGTTGAAAAGGAAACTGTTCTTTATCTCGGTCGAGTTTCCGATGACAGAGTTGTCGCCGATGACAGCGTTTCCGCGGATGAAGGCGCTCTGTCTGATCTCTACGTTATGCCCGATTATGACCGGTCCTTTGATGAATGCTGTTTCTGCGATTTCCGTGCCTTGACCGACCCAGACGTTTTCCTTTATCATCGTGTAGTCACTGCCGAGCGTCGGTCCTTTTTTCAAGATGTACTCTTTGATGAGCGGCAGGATTTCGTGCGGATATTCGCAACCGTCGAAAATATCGGCAAAATCGGTCTGTGTCAGGTCTAAAAGTGCGTTGATTTTGATTTTTTCCATGATTTACCTACCCGAAAATTAAACTTGGAATCAATATAAAAAGTTTGAGTATCCATTGTGCCGGAATGAGCAGAATACTGAAAGCTCCGGTAACGACCAAAGCCATGATTATGATAAATCCGTATCTTTCAAGGGTGAAGAAGATCCTGTCGTATTCGCGCGGCATGAATCCCATGAGTATCCTGCTTCCGTCAAGAGGAGGGATCGGAATTAAGTTGAAGAAACAGAGCATGATGTTGAACATAAGAGAAATTTCAAAAAAAGTTATGATGATTTCGTTAGGGAAAAATCTGTATGCCGCAACGTAAAAAAATGCGCTGATTAATGCTAATACGAGATTGCTCAAAGGGCCTGCCGCAGCGACTATCATCATGCCGCGCCGCATTTCGATATGCGGGTGAAAACGGTACGGATTGACGGGAACGGGTTTAGCTCCGCCGAAAAGAACTCCGGCAATAAAGTAACTCATAAGCGGGACGACGACCGACATCATCGGATCAAGATGGGCGATCGGGTTGAGTGTCAGTCTGCCGGCGTCCTTTGCAGTCGTATCTCCGAGTTTCAATGCTGCAAATCCGTGAGCGACTTCGTGGACGACCATCGAGAATAGCATTGGGATGATGCCGATTGCGATGTAGAAAATTTTGCTTTTTATCATTTTTACCTCAACAGTTGTGTTTAAATCCGAGTTTTTCAAGATGTTCGACGACTTCGCATACCGGAAGTCCGATAACGTTAGAGTGGGAGCCGTTTATCCGCTTTACCATGAACGACGCTTTGCCCTGTATCGCGTAGGCTCCGGCCTTGTCGTAAGGCTCGTCTGTATCGCAGTAAAAGGCGATTTCTTCAGCAGAAAGAGACTTGAATTCGACATCGGTGCTGACCGAAAAAACGGAAGTTTTTCCTTCACAGAAAATCGCGACTCCGGTGCAGACCTGATGTGTTTTTCCGCTTAGTTCCGAAAGGATTTTTTCGGCATCGGCTCTGTCTTTCGGTTTGCCGATGACTTTGTTTCCGAGAGCTACGACCGTATCAGCCGAAATAACCGGTATGTTATTGTATTTGCCTGAATTTATTACCGATTCGCCTTTTTGTGCAGCCAAAGATTCAACAATTTCATTGGGTTTGAGCCCGGGCAGAATCTTTTCTTCACAGCACGGTTTTACCACGACAGGTTCGAAACCTGCCTCTTTCAGCAGTTCCAGCCTTCTAGGTGAACCGGAAGCAAGTATTATTTTCGTCATTGCAGCCTCTATTCACAAAAAACGCGGGATTATAATTAAAAATTGGAGAAAAAACAGATTATTCTTGATTTTGCTCCATTGAAAAAAATATTGACTTAAAAAGTAAATTTTAGTTATATGGTGCGCTTTTTTGGTGTTTCGTTGAAAATTACATATTGGAGGAAAATTTGAAAAGTCTGAAAGTTTTGTTCTCATTGTTTGTTATTTTTATGACTTTTTCCGTTTTTGCAGGAACAGCATCGGTATTTCCTTTGGCTGCGATAGAAGACGATCGTCTCGCTGCTGAAGATATCGATACTTCGATCGAAGAAGTCATTGATGACGTAAAAGGGGCTGATGCGGCAGTTTTTACAGATTCTCTTGGAACGAAAGCGAAAAAGGAACTCGCAAAATGCGGCGAAAATCTGGGCTGCCAGAAGAAATTCATCTCAAAGGCAAAGAAAAAATCCGATTTTTATATTTTTTCCAAGATGAAATTCGTCAAAAAGAGCGGAAAAACGATAATCGAGACTTATCTTGTAGACCGCGAAGGTGGTAATCTCGGGAAAGAGAAGGTAAATTTCGAGAAAGGCGCATCGACTGAAAAAATTGCTTCGAAACTTGTCAAAGTATGGAGCAAAATGCTTGCATCCAATTCTGTCGCAAAAGACGAGCCTGAAGATGAGGAAGAAGAGGAAGAACCGGTCAGACCTGCGAAAAAGTCTTACGGAAGAAATGCCGATTCCGCTATAAAAGATGCGCTTGAAGCTTATGCTTCCGGTGATCTCAAGGCTGCAGACAAAGCTCTCGACGGTGCTGCCGAGATGGATGTCAAGGCGAAAGAGCTCAAGAAGAACATTGCAGAAATCGCGAAGTTCGTTCAGCGCGCAAACGCTGCGATAAAGGCGAAAAACTATGATGAGGCGATTCCGGTAATTGCAAAGGCTGAAAAGCTTGACGAAGCGATTCTTGAAATGGGATCAAGCTCGAAATACCGCGTTTACAAGAAGGATAGTGTCGAAAGAGTCATCTATTCCGACCCGAGCGAAAAGGATATCCGCACTGTTGACACGATTCACTCGAGATTTGACAAGCAGCGCGAAAAACTCAGAAAGGAAAAGGCTAAAGCAACTGCTGACACAGACGCATGGCTCAATACAAGGATTCTCGAGAGAGAGGCAAAACTTAAAAAATTCGACGAAGATTCCGTTGCTGCAAAGAAGCAGAAAGAGACCGAATACGCCGAACTCGCAAAGAAAATCAAAGAAATGAAGTATCAGTGGGAAAAGGACGACAGCGAGATCGAGCAGAAAATCGTTGAACTCGAGAACAAGCTGACCCTTTTCGAGCAGAGAGAAAAAGGTGTTACGAAAGGTTCCAATGCTCTTTCAGCCCAGTATGAAAAAGAAATGGCTAAGGAAATGGCCGACACTGACAAAAAATACGGCGATATCCTCAAAAAAATGAAGGAAGAGAAGGAGGCCCGCTACAAAAAGCAGGCTGAAGAACTTGAAGCCGGCAACAAAAAGACTGAAGCTGACGTTCTCAGACTTGAAACCAAGAAAAAAGCAAACGAAGAAAAAATTGCTGAACTTGACAAGAAAATGACCGCCGAACAGGAACAGTTCGACGAAGGCGAAAAGAAGGTCATGGGTACCAATGAAGAAGTCAGAATGAAAAACGAGGACGAGGACAGAAAATTCAAGGTCGAAGTAGAAAAAGAATATCAGGCTAAGTTCGACGACCTCAACAAAAAACTTCAGGATTACGATGCCCAGGAGTCCGAAGAGCGCGAAAAACTCAAAAAATACGATGCTGCTACCGAAGAATATATGTTCAAAAATGCTGAAGTAATGCAGAAGTATCAGGAAGAGATCGAAAAGGAACGTGCGGCAGCAGACGCTGAATGTGCAAAGAACAAAGAGTCTGCTTCAGCGGACGCCGAGAAGGCTTACACCGAAGAACTCGAAAAACTGAATAAGGAAAAGGCTGATATCGAAGCGAAGATCGCGGAAAAAGAGACTCCGGCTCTCAAAAAACAGCTTGATGCGGCAAACAAAAAAATTTCGAAACACGAAGGCGGAAAGGATAGTTTCGTTGCGAAGAAAATGGCTGCAGTAGAACAGGCTTGTGAAAACAAGAGCATGGAAATCGACATGAAACTTGCCCAGAAGAGCGACGAACTTAACAAAGACAACACGAAATATCAGAAGAACCAGCAGGCTGAAAAGAAGAAAGCCGAGGCGAACTTCAAGGCTTTCCAGCAGAGAAAAGCTGCGTTCAAAAAGAATATCGACAGCCAGATTCTTGCTGCCCAGAAAGAGAGAGACCGCAAGATCGAAGCCCGCGAAAAAGAGAGAGGAAAACTTTCCGAGTCTTGGAATGCCGACAGCGCAAAGAGACAGAAAGATCTTGAAAACAAGCAGAGAGCTGACAAAAACACAAAGGAACGTCTTGTAAAAGAGAACGAAGGCATTGATTCCCAGATCAATATAATCAATGCAAAATGGGCTGACAAGAGCGACGATATCAAAATCAAGCATCAGGAAAGCAACCAGAAATATGAAAAGACCTGGCAGGAAAAATACGACAAGACAGAGACCGAATATAAAGAAAAGAAAGAGGCTATAGAAAATAAGTACGCTCAGAAACAGGTCGCTGACAAAGATGCTCAGAAAGCCCAGAAAGAAAAATGGGAAGAAGAAGTTCAGAAACTGAACGAGGAAAAACAGAGAAGAAAAGAGGAAAGACAGGCTATCCTTGCTGCAGAGCAGGAAAAGTGGAAAGAGAAAACCGCAAAATGGGAAGAGGAAGAGGCTCAGAGAAAGGAAGAGAAGGCTCTGTTCTCAAAAGATCTCAAAAAGCTTGCGGCAGAAGACAAAAAAGATGCTGCGGCAAAGAAAAAAGAGGCTGAACAGAATTACGAGGAAAAAACAAAAGAAATCGATGAAAAGGAGCTCGATCAGATTCGTGCTAAATTCAAAGAGGAATACAAAGTCACGAAATCCAGAGAAGTCGTAGATGTTAAAGGTTCTGATGATATCTACAAACTTAAGGCTGACGCTTTTGCAAAGAGCGGACTTCAGAAGCTTGACAACAAAGACCTTATCGGTGCAAGACGTGCATTCGCCGAAGCTCTCAAAATCGACAGAAACAACCAGATCGCGCTCAACGGTATGAACTCGATCAACGTCACCGCTAAATCAATGTACTGGGAAGCTTACGGAAAGAGAGAGACCGACAAAGCGAAAGCTAAAGAGATTTTCACACTTCTCACAAAAACATTGATGCCTTCAAACGAATTTTTCCTTAAAGCTAAAACAGCTCTCGAAGAGTTGGAATAGTTTCAGAAGCGGGCCGCAAGGTCCGCTTTTTTTTGATTATTTGTTTCCAAGATTGCCTTCAGCCCAGTGTTTTCTGCAAAGCGCGACATAACTTTCGTTGCCGCCGAGCATGACCTGCTCGCCCTCTTTTACGACCTTGCCGTCAACGACTCTGGCATTCATGATAGCTTTTTTCGAACACCAGCAGACAGTTTTGATCTCTTCAATAGTGTCGGCCATGGCGAGAAGGCGTTCGCTTCCGGGGAAGAGGTTTCCGACGAAATCGGCGCGGAGACCGTATGCTATTACAGGAATATTGAGTTCATCAACTACGCGGCAGAGCTGCATGACCTGAGCTGGTGTGAGAAACTGCGCTTCATCAATCAGAACACAGTCGATTTTTTTTGTTGTATTCATTTTGCTTATCGTGTCAAAAGCGTTGTCTTCTGGTTTTAAGATATAAGCTTTTTTAGCGAGTCCGATTCTGCTTTTCACGATGTCGATGCCGTCACGCGTATCGATTGAAGGTTTGAAGATGACGGCGTTCTGGCCGCGCTCAAAGTAGTTGTAGTCAACCATGAGAGCGTTCGAGGTTTTACTTGCTCCCATAGCGCCATATCTGAAATAAAGTTTTGCCATGATTCCTCTCCTTCGGAAAAAATAACGGCGGATATTAAAAAAAACGGTAAAAATGTAAATTTTTCGGATTGACAAACGGAAAGTTGAAATTATATTAGCGCCCGTGAATTTTTATTGTTTTTTTAGAGGTTTTATGATGACACACAGAATATACTTCGACAACAGCGCGACAACGCCTGTCAGAAAGGAAGTCGTTGACGAAATAATGCCGTTTCTTACGGAGCTCGGCGGCAATCCTTCGAGCAGACACTATGAAGGGCGCGTCGTCAGAACTGCGGTCGAGGCTGCAAGGGCGAAAGTTGCAGCGGCTCTCAATGCCGATCCGGCTGAAATCTATTTCAATTCATGCGCAAGCGAGGGCAACAACACGGTTCTCCGCGGCTATATGCTCGGTCTTGGCAAGAATGCGAAGAAAAACCACATAATCACTACTTCGGTCGAACATCCGAGCATTTTCAATACTGCTGCGGCACTTGAAAAAGAGGGTTTCGAGGTCACTTATCTTCCGGTTGACGGCAAGGGAAACCTCAACCTTGACGATCTCCGCAAAGCAATTAAAGAAAATACAGGCCTTATTTCGACGATGTTCGTAAACAACGAGATCGGAAACATCTATCCGGTCGAGGAAATCGGAAAAATAGCGCGTGAGCACAACATTCTTTTCCATGTTGATGCGGTTCAGGCTGTCGGCAAGATTCATGTCGATGTAAAGAAAATCGGCTGCGATTTCCTGACAGTTTCGGCGCATAAATTCTATGGTCTCAAAGGTGTCGGCGCGCTTTTCGTAAAACGCGGAAGAGTGCTTAAAAACCTGCTTACCGGCGGTCATCAGGAAAAGGGAAAACGCCCGGGAACAGAAAATGTTGTCGGCATAATCGGCATGGGAAAGGCGATAGAGCTTGCAGTTGCCGAGCTTGACGAAGAGGCAAAGAGAGTTGCGGCTCTCAGAGACCATCTTGAGCAGCGTGTTCTTGCCGAGATTCCATACACGAGAGTTGTCGGTGACCCGTCTCACAGAGTTCCGACCCTTTCAAATATTTCGTTCAGATTCGTTGAAGGCGAGGGGATCCTTCTCAAACTCGATACCGAAGGCATCGCGGTTTCGACCGGTTCGGCATGTTCCTCGAGCGACCTCAAGGCGAGCCACGTAATCACGGCTTTGAACGGTGACCCGGAAGAAGCACACTCAAGTATCCGTTTTTCTTTGGGAAAACATTCGACACTCGAAGATGTTGACTACACGGTGGACACTTTGAAAAACACGATTTCGCTTCTTCGCAGTTTCTCGCCGATTTATGATGAATTTGTTAACGCAGACAAACATTAAGATAGGAGACAAAAATGAATTACACAGAAAAAGTTATGGATCATTTCCTTCATCCGCGCAATGTCGGAAAAATCGAGAACCCGAATGCAATCGGCGAAGTCGGAAATCCGGCTTGCGGCGACATCATCAAACTCTTTTTGCGCATCAATCCTGAAGGGATAATCGAAGACATTTCTTTCGAAACTTTCGGATGCGGCGCAGCGATCGCGACTTCCTCGATGACTACAGAAATGGTTAAGGGAAAGCATATTGACGAGGCTCTCAAAGTTACGAGAGACGTTGTTGCAGAGGAACTCGGCGGTCTTCCTGCAAGCAAAATGCACTGCTCCAACCTTGCTTCGGAAGCTCTCCACAAAGCAATCATGGAATACAAGGAAAAATACGGGCTCAAATAAGCTCATTAGATGAATTTTTTGAAAAAAATCACCTTTCTATTCATTTTTTTTTCTTTCTTTTTTCAACTTCACGCTTTTAATGTCGATGAACTGCTTGATGACGAAGGGCTTGCGAACGGTTTTACCCACTTTTTGAGAATCGGAATAAAAACCGATGTTTCATCGTTTCAAATTGAGGGCGATGCGCAGATTTTCAATAAAAAAGAGCGGGTTGTCGGCGAAATTCAAGGACGGGGGACGGTTTCGGCAGAGCAGGGCGGAATCAAAGTCGGCGGCCGGATTTTTAAGGAAGAGATGATAAAATTCACTTCCGAACTCATCCCTTTGAAAGTCGAAGGCAGGATGTTCCGCGGCGAGATCGAAGTTTACCTCAAAAACGCGAAGCTCATCGTCGTTAACAAGCTCGATATCGAGGATTACGTCAAGGGTGTCATCAACAAGGAAGCGATTCCTTCATGGCCGCTTGAAGCCAAGAAAACGCAGGCGGTGCTGGCGAGAACTTTTGCCGTTTACCAGAAAATGTTCAGTCCGAGAAGCGCATATTTTGACCTTGCACCGACAGTTCTGGATCAGGTTTACGACGGTCTGGGCAAAGAGGATGTCTCTTCTGTCGAAGCAGTGAATGCGACAAAAGGCGAGGTTATAACTTTGGGGAGTGATCCTGCAAAAATTTATTTTCATTCAACCTGCGGCGGCACAATTTCAAGTTCTGCTGAAGTATGGAAGAAAGATGAACCTCATCTTCAGGAACTCAAATGCCCTTACTGCACGAACTCTTCGCTTTACCGCTGGACGAGAAAGCTTAAAGTGTCCGATATAGCTAAAAAACTGAAAGTTAAATCTGTAAATTCGATCAAAACCGTACGCGGAAAAACAAGAGTCGAATCCTTGGTGATCGACGGCAAAAAGATGCCTGTCAACAGATTCAGGGAGCTTGTAGGCTTTTCGGTGATATGGTCGAACGATTTTTCTGTCTCGAAAAGCGGAGACACTTTCGTGTTCAACGGCAAAGGGGCGGGGCACGGTGTCGGTGTCTGTCAGTGGGGCATGGCAGGAATGGCTAATCAAGGGAAAAATCATTACGAAATCCTGAAATTCTATCTGAAAGGGATTGAGATCCGGAAGATGTATTGATCGCCGCAAATTCTTTGTCGATATTTCGAGGCGGCGATTTCGTAACGGCGTGACGATATTACGGCAAGAATGGGCGGCGGCGTTGACAAGAACGATACTTCTTGCCTTTTATCAGTTTTTTCTTAAAATCGTCCGGTTTTTGATTTTTTATTAGAGGAGTTACAAATGAAGAAATTTTTAACTGTTTCGGTTTTTACGTTTTGTCTCATGTCCTTTGTTTCGTGCGGCAGCAGTGGTAATTCCGGCGGCGGGGAAGGTTTTTTCGGCCCGAAGTGCGGAAACGGGGTTGTTGAAGAAGGCGAAGTGTGTGACGGTGATGTAGCCTGCGGTGAAGCCGGGCATTTTTATCCTGAAGGCAAAGCGACCTGCAATTCTTGTACTGATCTCGATACCAGCAGGTGTATAAAGCGCGATCCGAGTGATAAATGCGGAAACGGGCAGATCGACAGCGGTGAATCCTGCGAACAAGGTGATACAAAGCCGTGTTCCGAACTTTCAGCCAATTTCTCTCAGGGTGAGGCTGCATGCAGAAGAGACTGCTTGGGCTGGAATCCGGAAAATTGTTCAAACGGCGGAAAAACCAAACCATGTTCTCTTATTTTTGAATGTGTAAAGAATTGCGGAGGTGACAGTTCGTGCGAATCTTCCTGCAAAGATGAAGGAACCGATCAGGGTGCGGCTCTCTATGCAGCCCTTGAAAGCTGCGCAGCTTCATGCGGCGGAGTTGCTGACGAAGACTGCCTCTCGACGAACTGCTATGATGCATATTATGCATGCAATCCGAGTCAGAGGTGCGGAAACGGTGTTCTTGACGAAGGTGAAATCTGTGAAAACAAAGAGACGAAACCATGTCAGGAACTCAATACTGCCGATCAGGAGTGGCAGCCGATAAACGAAGCGGTATGCAATAATTCATGTCAGGGCTGGGACACTTATTCATGTGTCGACATCAACAAACTCACATGCTATCAGGTTTACGAATGTACACAAGAATGCGCGGATTCAGAATGCGAAGCGGCATGCATTGCCAAAACGTGGCCTGCTGCGGAAGCAAAATACGACACGATGAAAGAATGTCTCATCAAAAATGAATGTGTGGTTGATGAAGAGTGTATGAGCGGTGTCTGCAAATTCCAGGCCGATGCATGCAAAACCCACCTCACTTGCGGAAACGCTGTTGTCAACCAGCCTTATGAAATCTGTGAAAAAGGCGAGCATATAGATTGCGGCGACATCAAAGATGCAAACGGCGAAGCGATGTATGAAGCAAACACAGGTTCGGCATACTGCAACCAGAACTGCACCGAATACGGCACGACGATGTGCTACAGATTCTGCAGCTGCTCTGAAATCAAGACCTGTATCGACCAGGAATGCGGCGGCTATCCGAAGAGCAATGCCGAAAATACCGATGAAAAGAAAGCTTGCATGGAAGAGTGCGAAAGCTGGGGCAGCAAAATCGGAAAAGGCGAAGCTGCCGGTTACCGCCAGCTGATCGAAAGCTGCTGCGAACAGGATCAGCAGGGCAATACTGGCGCATGCGGCTGGGATTCAAGCACTTGTATACAGCAGGCTCCGTCTCAGGCAAACGCAACATGCGGTACCGAAAACAACGATAAATGTCCTTACTAAACAAAATCAACTATTTCTCAGACAGATTCTTTTTAGATTATTCCCTTTTAGAGGATCAGTTTTATAGATTACTCGACACTAGTAAGCGCAGCGAGCATATTTTGCGCACGCCTTTTGAAGAGCGGGCGCTTTTCTCGCCGAGGCGAGTCGATTTAAATTCGTAATGAAGGTTATGGTCAAATTCGTAGTGAACGCCCTAGTGGCGTTCAGACATGTTTCTTGCGGAATGCCACGCAGGGCATTCCCTACAAGTACACAGAAGATTTTTGGGTTTAATCTTGTCGGATTTCAAGAAATCGGATTTATACAAATCAGCGTTTGATCATGGCAATGAGACGTTTCAGGAAACGTCTCTACGGTTAATTTATTGATTTTATTCAGAGATTTTATTCAACACCGAGCATTTTAAGGAAGAATCCGATTTCCATTGCCGATTCTTTGATTCTGGCCTGAGTCGATTTACCCTGGCCGTGGCCTGCTTTGGTTTCGACCCAGAGGAAAATCGGGTTGTTTGATTTGTTTTCGTACTGGAGGGCTGCCGCCATTTTCTTTGCGTGCATCGGGTGAACGCGGGAATCGTGTTCGCCGGCGGTAAGAAGGACAGCCGGGAATTTTCCGTCCTTTTTGATATTCTGGTAGGGCGAGTACTTGAGGATGTACTCAAACTGCGCTTTGTCGTCGCTTGAGCCGTATTCGCTTACCCAGTATCTTCCGATGAGGAATTTGTGGAAACGGAGCATATCGAGCAGGGGAACAGCCACAACTGCCGCTTTGAAGAGATCGCCGAACTGAGTGACCATTGCGCCGGTGAGGAGTCCGCCGTTGCTGCCGCCCCAGATAGCTAGTTTTTCAGGATTGGTGTATTTGTTTTCGGCGAGATATTTCATTGCATAGGCAAAATCGTCGAAAGTATTCTGTTTCTTGTCGAGCATTCCGGCTCTGTGCCACTTTTCGCCGTATTCGCCGCCGCCGCGGATGTTTGCGATCGCCATTATGCCGCCTGTTTCGATCCAGACTGCATTGACTGCCGAGAAATACATCGGATAGTTGACGTTGAAACCGCCGTAACCGCGCAGGAAAGTGTGGTTTTTGCCGTTCTTTTCGAGTCCTTTTTTATAGATTATGAACATCGGGATTTTCGTGCCGTCTTTTGACGTGTAGAAAACCTGTTCAGTAACGATATCTTCAGTATTTACAGGAACTTCTGCTTTCCAAAGCTGTTTCATTCCGCCGTTTTCGGTATATTCGTATATTGCCGGCGGGAATGCGAACGACGAGAAAGCGACATAAATTTCATCGTTTACGGAATCAGCAATAAATTCGGCACTTCCTAAAGCGGGTAGGGGAATTTCGCGCTCGTTTTTGCCGTCAAGGTCGTAAATCGCGAGTTTGCTTGCGACATCGTGCATTTTGGAAACTACGATGCGCCCTTTTGAAACCGCAAACAGCTCAATAACGTCTTTTTCGTGCTCTGCAACAACCGTCTGCCATTCAAGAGTTTCGCAGTTTACACGCTCGATTTTCCAGTTGAGTGCGTTGTCTTTGTCGGTTTTCAGGAAAAGGTAGCCGCCGTAAGCCTCGCCTTCGTAAATATTTTCGTAGTTGTCAACGATTTTTTTGGTTTCTTTCGTCTGCGTGTTGTAAACCGCGAGTTTCGCCTTTCCGCTCGATCCCTGATATTCGGTGAGAAGCAGCCAGAGCCCTTTTTCGTCAAGCGAGCTGACGAGGATCGCCTCTTTTATCGAGCTTTTTGCGATTATTTCGTCTTTTTCTGCGTCTTCGCCTATTTTGTGGAAGCGGACGCTCTGTTCGGTATCGATTTCGCCTTCGTGGTTTCCGTCGAGTTTTCTCGTGTAGTAGAAACCGCTCTCGTCTGGAAGCCAGCCTACGCTTGCATAGCGGCATCCGTCGATCGGTTTGTCGGCTTCTGTGCCCGAATCGGTGTCAAAAAGGTGAAGAACAGACTGTTCCGAGCCGTTTTCGCTGAGTCCTGCCGCGATATATTTGCCGTTAGGCGAAACATACCACCAGTCCATAGCGGTCGTTCCGTTTTTATCGATCGTGTTCGGGTTGACGAGCTCTTTTTTCGTTCCGTCTGGAAGCTGCATTATAAGAACCGGCTGATTCTGAAGGCCTGTCTGGTAACGGTAGAAAAGTTTGCCGCCGCGTTTGACCGGAAGCATCATTTTGTCGTAATTCCACACTTCGCCGAGCCTTTTTTCGATTTTCGGAGTCTGCGCCCACGAAAAAATCGTCTTTTCGGTAAGCTCGTTCTGCGCCGCAGTCCACTTCTGAACATCTTCGGCATCGTTGTTTTCAAGGTGGCGGTAGTAATCTTCGACTTTTACCCCGAAGTAGTCGTCCGTCACGAGTTCACGCTTGGTTTCTGGATAGTTCCAGTTTGCCTGTTCCTGCTTCACAGGGCTTTCCTCCTCTTTTTTTGTTTTAGTGCAACCGACTAAAACTGTTAATAAAATCAATGCAAGAATGGAAAGTTTTTTCATTTTTACCTCCTAACAGAAAAAACGGGAAATTTTAGGGAATTTTTAGAGAAAAACAAATTTTGGAATTAATTTTTAGGTTCGCATGCAACCCACTCGGTGCAGGAGATGTCGCCGCCGTAGTGAGGACTTGCTTTGTAGCTGTAGAGTTTTGCGGTTCCGTTGACGGAAATCGTTGTTTCGCCGGGAGTCCAGCTGATAGCGGTGATATTGAGTGTGCCTACACCGAAAGCGTGGTCACAGATTTTTTCGCCTTCGCTGTCTGTATTGCTGATGAAAAGTCTTGCTTCTTCCTCCCAGTCACTGAGACCGAGCTTGTATGTGCCCGTCTCGTGAAGAGTTGTTACAATGTGAACAGTCGGACCGAAACTCTTTCCTTCTTCTTTTTTGTAGGTCTGAACAAGGGTGATGTTCTTTTCTTCAGGAACATCTTTGAAAGGAGCGATCTTTGCATAAGAAAGAAGCTGACCTTCAGAATCTACGACAGGTGTATTGTTGTTTCCGAATGTTCCCTCAACAAAAGCGGCTTCAAGTGCATGAGAATAAAGTATTTCGGTCTCACCTTCTGCATGGAGATAGGTGAATGTTCCGTTGATGGTTACTTCACCGTAGGGGATGTTGTAATTTTCAGTGTCGCCCCTCATTCCGCAGATTTCTTCCTCTGCGGTGCAGTTTTCCCACAGGCAGTAGTAGTTGCCTTCGCAGTTGTGTGCCTTATTGCATGTTGAGAAAAGGTTGTTGTACTGTGTTCTTGCTACTGCCGAGATGTCACTGAAGCAGTTTTCTATACACTCGTCATCTTTGTCGTTACATCCTTTCTTGCATTCCGTAATGCCGGCGCAGGTTTTGATTGCATGGTCTGAAGTTTCTTCAGCTTTTACAATGCCGGTTTCAATCGTGATGCATGCTCCGTTCTCTTTGAGGTGGAGATAGCCGTCCGTTCCGATTGTAGCTTCGAAAAGCTCAGCCGAAATTTCTGCGGACATTTCCAGAGTTTCAGGATCGTATTCGCTTACAACGATTGATCCGTTTTTCTGGAAGTATAATGTCTCGGTATCGCTGCCGCTGTTGTTGTCCTGAGCAACAATCGTACATGCGGTGCAGTTGTAATTGCTGGAATTATAAGAACCTATGGCTACTCCATTCCGGAAATCGATCTCTATAAGATCATCAAAAGATGCGTCGCCGAGAATGCCGTTTTCCACCCATCCGATATAGACATTTTCATAATAAGGCATGAAGGTAGATGCATCAAGTGAAATACCC
>Ga0310690_10000632_pt1 | contig 72098 bp, 97 predicted proteins | sample AusTroGonzalo_MG_2_FD_207661 | JGI IMG/M metagenome (GOLD analysis project Ga0310690, IMG submission 207661) | Bovine rumen microbial communities from tropical cattle in Woodstock, Queensland, Australia - Gonzalo_04 (v2) (version 2) | ecosystem: Host-associated > Mammals > Digestive system >...
GGTGGTTTAAAGGCATATTCATTGTGTATCGAAAGCGCGTCCGACGGCACACCAAGTTCGTCGAGGTATGGCGAGATTAACCGCTACAGCGGAGACCTGCATCTACAATACGACAGCGGGACTGGAGAGGATGGCACTGGCGGCATCACGATGTGCCAGCACTCTCTGAGGCTTTCGTTCTACCAAGGCATCATCACTTTTAACACGAGTGGCAACGTTCCGTATATCACAACGGCATGGCAGCAAGGCTCTGATATGCGCAGAAAGGATATAGAAGATTATATTGATAATGTCGATGTGAACGCCATCGCTCTGGCTCCCATCTTCGATTTCAGATGGAAGGAAGACAGACGGAAGCTATGGGTCGGAACGTCGGCGCAATACTGGAGAAACGTGCTTCCGAATGCCGTTTGTCAGAACCCAGACGGATTCCTTTCCATGGACTACAGCGCAACGGCTCTGGCCTCAGCTGTCATCACGGCACGCAAGGTCGTAGACCATGAGCGCAGGATTCAGGAATTGGAACGTGAGAACGAGTATTTGAAGGAACAGATAGAAGATTTAAAGGCAGCAGCATAATATGGGATACAATGGAGGTATGATAACACGGCCAGTCAGCATCGCTGACGTTCAAAAGGCTCTCGGGACGTCGAAGAACGATGTCGGCCAGCTGTGTACTCACGACAACATCAACGCGATGGCAAAATACAAGCCCATCAGAAACTCGAATATCGGCATGCTGGCACCGGCACAGTCAGGCACACCGTCTGACCGATATAGTGCGCGATTCGGTTTTGCGGCCATCACGCCGACCATCACGTTTGACGGCACTAACCTTAACCCTCACAGTAAATGGGTATATGACAAGCCAAGGGGTGGCAGTTACAACGAGCCTTTCCGTCTCACGGACTTTATAAACGAGGACAATCCGACAGGTCATGGTTATGACGCTGGAGCCGTTCCACCGTTCGCTTTCAGACCTGAAGGTCTTGAATTGACATTCAATTCAACGGCAGACGGAGAAGGCGGTGTAGGCATATCGCTGTATGTAAACAGCGGCGTAAACTCATATTACTATGGCGGCGGGTGGAACCCAGAGACATGTTTAACGATGTCTGAACTGCTGAATTTCTACAGCGGTGGTGCCTACATCGGTTTTGCCATCCGAGATATTGACGAACCTGCTGGTGGATTTGTGGCCGTCGTGACAAGACACAAGCTGAATAGCGTAAGTTCTTCTGTTCCCACCGTGATACTTCGCTCATCAAACGTCATACAGTCAGGGATGCTCTCGCCAGAGGTTGCCATTCTTCATGACGGAGACCGAGCTGGTCATAGGTTCAGATTTATCGCTTTCCTGTATAACACATTTCCGTCGTTTACATACGATGGTACTACCTACACTGATATAAACGCAGAATATTCTGTATTGACCACCACCCCGAATTTCAGCGCAAACTCGCTGGAGTTTGTTGACAACATTGACAGACAAGACATAGTGGCTTATCTTGTCCAGGGCGGCATTACGGGATTGACTGGATTCATACAAGGCCCTGGCGTATCATTGACGCTGACAAGCAACACGCCGGTCACCTACAACGGAAGGCAATACTACAAATACCAGATTGGCGGTACGGCTTACGGAAGTTTCACCACACCAACGGGACACTGGAATCCAGATGGAGACATACGAATACATCTGAAGATCGCAAGTGACGGAATACCGAGCTATGTCAACCCTCAGACAGGAAACTTTGAATATGTTGTGAATGTATCTATGCCGAGCGGCAACACGCAGTACAACAACATTTCGCTAATAAACTTCTCCATTCTGAGCGAACCAGCATACATCTATGTGGAGCCTGCTGTCGCTAAGAATGAAGACCCTTATATCAAAATCACGGCGTATGCCACGCCAAGCTATGTCAACGAGGTGGTCCAGATAGAGGGCGTGATCAACGCATCTTCTCCAAGGATAACGAATCAGTAATTCACTTTAATATTAACTCTTTAAAATTTCAACAATTATGGGAACATTTGTAATTACAAGTTCAGCTTTGAACAACCAGTACACTTACACTAACGCTTCTGTCTTTGTAAGCGGAAGCTACTCTCTCGACGCTCAGACCAACGTGGAGCAGAACATCAGCGGTCAGGTCTATACCGTCGCACAGGGCGGTGGTCAGGGCGACTACATCGGCAACTTCAACGGCTATCTCAACGGCGACGAGATGCAGTACACCCTGTCGCAGATGACACGCCAGAAGGCCAACATGGTGTGGGATGCGATCGACGAGATTGACGCTGAAATCCACGGACAAAACGCAGAGTAAGCCATGAAGCAGACGATTAAGACAGAGAAGGCCGTTTCAGCATATCGCGTGCTGTCAACGGCAAAGTACGGCCAGCTTGCCGATGCCGACAAGATTAAGGTGTGGAAAATCGCGCGTGTCCTGAAGCCCATCGCCACCTCGTTTGAGGATACGGCCAAGGACGCTGCCGAGAAGTTCAAGCCTACCACAGAGGGCTTTGACGAGCAGTACGAGAAGTTCCTCAGCTTCCAGCGCATGGTGAACCTGCCTAACGTTGATGCTAAGAAGCTGCCTATGGGCGTAGCCGAGTACAACCAGTTCCTTACTGATGTTGTCTTGCCATACAACAAGCTTGTCGAGGACGCTATCAAGGAGTTCGGCGGCAAGGACGTGGAGATTGAGTTCGCTGGCCTGTCAGAAGATGCCTTCGGCAAGCTGATGGCCTCCAACGAGTGGACAGTCGAGCAGGCTATTGAAATCGGAAACCTAATCGTCGAGTAGTATGGCAAAGGTCTATTATTTCATCATGCTCTGCCTGTACGTCGTAGGCGTTATTGGCGGCATCGGATACGCCATCTACTGTGGTGCATACCCTGTGGCTGTCGGTGTGGCTGCGACAGGATTCCTTGCCTATCCGAAGGTAAAGGAGTGCTTTGATAAATTGACTGAATGAATTGACCGGCGGGGAGGGAGGTTCCTCTCTCCCTGCCTTAAAAAAGGAAAAGAAGAATGAAGATACCGCAACCTATAGTGTTGGCCACATCGTCAGGTGTTGCGTCGCTGATAGGCGTGTTCTGGCATAATTCCGTGGAGGTGATGCTTCCGTGGCTGCTGGTCGTCGTGTCAGCAGTCATTGCCGACCTTGCATCCGGACACTACAAGGCGGGCAGGCTTGGCATCCACTTCGCATGGTCGACGGCATTCAGAGAATCGTTTGGCAAAGTGGTTGTTTACATTGCCTTTGTCATGACGGCGGCTATGTTCGACGTGGCCGTGAAAGGGAATGCGCTGATTGCAAAGTGGCTATGCATCTTCGTCTCAGCGGTGGAGATAGGGAGCGTGTTCTCGAATATCCTTATCTGTCATGGCGTCAAGCTTTCTCTGAAGGCTATACTGAAGTTCCTTCTGAAGAAGTCACCCTTCGGCATCGACGACGAGGCAGCTGACGAAATCATAAAGACCGCCAGACGGGAGGACAGGAAATGGAACAAACTTAAGTCAAGGAAGTTCAAGGAGGACGAAGAACCTCTGAATGCGTTTGTGAAGAGTGCCATCACCAAGGAGACGGACGAGGAAACGGGAAGGACAGTTTATCATCATAACCTATGAGGAGGATATTGGATATATTAAAGAGAATGGCCATGTTCTTCTTCGACGTAGAAGAGAAGATGGTTGACGAGTTCGAGGGCTACGACCCTGAAACAAACATGGAGGACTAAGTTATGGCAAAAGCTGAGATATTAAAGGATTTTATAAAAAGCTGGGAGGGGGGCTATTGCAACGTACCAGGCGACAAGGGAGGGCACACGAACATGGGAGTTACGCTTGCAACCTACAGAGAGGTGTTCGGGCAGGAGCGCACCGTGGAAGACCTGAAGACGCTTACAGACATAGAGTGGATGTATATCTTCGAGAAATACTATTGGGAGAAGTGGAAGGCTGACGAGATAGAGGACCAGTCCATTGCCAATCTCCTTGTGGATTGGGTATGGGCAAGCGGCGTCTATGGCATCAGGATCCCGCAGTACACTCTCGGTGTCGAGCAGGACGGCATCGTGGGACCGAAGACCCTTGCGGCCATCAACAGCTACAAGGACAAGGAGAAGCTGTTCAAGATCCTGTGGCAGGCACGGAGGGATTATTTCATAAGGATTGGGAAAGGCACGCAGAAGAAGTTCCTCAACGGATGGCTCAGGCGTCTCGACGGCATCCGGTACAGGAGGCTTGTGTGCAACGGAGGAAGGACAATAACGTTTTAAAGGTATAAGGGTATGAGAAAGTTTTTGTGGATATTGGCAGTAGTGGTGCTTGTCGGTTGTAGGACGATAAACAACGAGGAGAGTTATGTTGAGAGGCACCGGCTCGAGAGCATGATCGAGCGCATGGACTCCCTTGTGAGCAGGAGCTATGTAATCCAGCAGGACTCTTCGTGGCGAGAGCTTGTCATGCGCCAGTTCGAGAGCATCAAGGAGAAGAGTGACACAAGCCATATACAGGTCGTCGATACGGCAGGTAATGTCATCAAGGAGACGATAGTCATCAACAACACAAGGGAGGTCGTCTCGGAGAAAGAGCGTCAGGAAATTGTCGGGCTGCGTCATTCCGTTGAGAAGCTTGACTCCACGGTGACCGTCCAGAACGAGCAGATAAGCAGGATGGACTCCCTGCTGAAGGAGAGCGTCAAGGAGAAGACCATAGAGAAGCAGCTGTCATGGTGGCAGAAGATAGTGATGCAATGGAAGGGGATGCTTCTTGGATTGGCTATCGGAGTTGTGGTGCTCCTTGTGTTGAAATGGAAAAAAGTTATATAATTAATATTGTTTTAGGTTATTTGATTGTTTTTTTCTTTAGTTATTTACAGGTTTTCGGTTAGTAATGACACATTATGTTCACAGCGGTGACGGTCTCATCAGAATCACATGAATTATTTACACAGCGGTGGTAACTTTCATTTATTAGGTTCGTTTGTATTGAGGAATTGATTGTTTTAGTTTGAAATCCCCGCCGTCCGTGAGGATAGCGGGGATCTTTTCTACAATGCTTTCATACTGATTATAAATTATAATTATTATTCTCTAAATCTTCGAGGTACTTATAGAATACCGTATGGTAATCATTATTTTGTGTTATAGAAATAACAGTCATTATAGTATTATAACCTTTCTCTTCTAATGAGTTCAAAAAATCAACAGTTTCTTTTCTCCCACGACATATTTCACTTTTAATCATAACAATTCCCTTTCGTTTAATTGTTTAATCATTTCAACGCAAGCATCAACAAAATCATCATAAGAATCTGTCCAAATATCATATTCACCCGTATCATCAAGTTCATATCTATAACAAAGTTGATATTGATTATCTTCCTTGTAAATATTAAAAAAATAACTTACGCCTTCTTCATTCACTATTTCATAGTCCAATACACCGAGCAATGCTGCAAGACTCCAGCAAGGAAAATAGGATATATTTTTATACTTCTGCCTCCATGATTTGTTATACTTGTTAAATGGAACGCATAATGCTTGATGTAACCCATCAAACTTACTATCACTTGTCTCATAAGGTTCTTCGTGAAGAAGTACCATATCCGCACTTTCAAGCGGCAGTGTTTTTGCCAACTGCTTGCTCTGTTTTAAATCGGTTGCTATCTTTGCCATAACTATAATTTTTTCAGATCTTCGAATAGCGTTCTTAAAACCTTAATATCTTCTTCTTTGTATATACCAGAAAAAGACAAAGCTAACACCCTCATTTGCTCTTCGCTCGGCTTCCAGTGTTTCTGAGGACGGAGAGATTTGTATGATATTGCAAAGTTTTTTAATTCTTGACTGTTAGTACCATGTCTTTCTAAAAATTGTTTATCACTTGCTGAAATAGTATAAGCCATCTCTTTAATAGCACCAAGTATTCTTTCATCTTCCTCGCTCCACTCTACAGGCTTCTGCTTTTCGAGCCAAGAAAGTGCTTTTTTTGCGTCTTCGATACTTACATCGTTATAATCATCATCAATAATAGCTTGCTGGATATCCTGAATTAGCCATTTTCTGATTCTTTCATCCTCTGACTCTGCAAGCTCTGGGAAGATGTATTCCACAAGATTCCCGTTACTTTCCGCATACAGCTCCTTCTTGTGAAACTTCTTTGCTCTTTCTAATGCCTCGTTGTATTTCTTCTCGTAGTCCATAACATTTACTTTTAAGTTAATTCTATTGTCTCTACTACCTTGTTCTGGTAAGAACTCGATCCTTCTTCCTTGAACCTGATGAGCTTCATGACTACTCCATTCTCGTAGACCTCAAACAAAGCTCCTTCCGATGCACCATAGAGGGTCTTGTTGTTTCCGTCCACAGGTTTTGACAGCGACGGCAGACCGATAGTCCACCCGGCGTTTCCGCAAGGCTCGTCGGTAGCTTTTGTATAAAGCCTGTAGTCATACTGCGTGTTGGTCAGAGAGTAAAGGTCGTCAACGAGCGGCATGACTTCATTCCCGGTAGGTTTAACAATCGGGTAGTCGTGTTTGCAGGCTGATATCTTAGGCGTTGCAACACGATGGTTATGACCGCCTACGAATATGGCGTTCGGATACTCATTGTTGAGTTTGTCCAAAAACCAAAAAGTTAGTCCACACAACGTGTTGCTTCCAGCATAGTATTTGTTCCGCTCAGCATCCGTCTCTGGGTGCGGCCAAATACGAAGATGGCTGTACTGGCCGTCGGAGTCTCCAGCTTTGTGAGGGAAGAAAAGATGATGCGGAATGATGACACGACGTTTCTTGTTCGCCTCCAAAATGTCCCAAAGCCAACACAACACCTCTGGGTTGTAGAACTGGTAGTCAAATGCTGCCTCCCTTGTACGGTTGTAGTTGGTATCAGAGACGTATTCAGTCATTCTTTTCACGAACGGGTCATTGTAGTCCAAAAGGTTCCAGCCTCGCGACACATCGTCCCAAGGTTGCCCGTTTGATTCTCCGTAGTCGACAGACATGCACACGAACATATCTTCGTATTTCTTGAACCAGTAGTTGAGCTTCGACTTGATGGTTCTGTTCCCAGAGTACGGAAGGTCGTTCCATTTTGCACCATACTCAAAGAAGTGAAGGGCACTCTCAGGCTCATGGAATGGAGATATATTTGTCTGCCACACCATCTCACGGCTTGCATATTTCTGCTTGTCGTAATCATCAAAAGGATGATAGAGCATCAAATAGTCGTGGTTTCCAAGGACAGAATGGAGTTGCAGTTTGCCGCCTGTAGGAGCAAAGGCGTGCTCGGTGTAAATGCGATTGAACTGCTCGAAGTCCTCGTAGTTATACTCGCAGATGTCTCCGCAGTTGATTATAAAGTCTGCGCCTTCGTCGATGTAGTAATGACACGCATTGATAAGGTCAGCGACATACTCGGAGTTTTTTGAATCTTCCTTGTTGACATGCTCGTCCGATATTCCACCGAAAGTATAGAGGTGCTTGCCCAAGTCCTTCGGCTGTGGCTGTTCTACACTTGGCTCTGTGGCCGTTTCCTGTTCCCTGACCTTGACGGTGATTTCCTCACCTTGTTCAAGGATGATTGTCTTTCCGTTAATTTCCATAATTATTATGTTTTTCGTCCCACTTTTTAACCATATACTTAATCGCAAAGTAAGCAATCGCAACGCTTACAAGAAAAGCTAAATTAGCCAATGTTAGTTCATTCATACTCATTCCTCGTTTAAATCTTTCTTTGCCAACTTTTTTAAATTTAGTACGGCTTTTTCAAGTTGTTTCTCCTTGCCTTTTAGCCGTTTTCTTAATGAATCTGGGATTTTGTCAATCATACTCAGTCCTCCTATTCGATTACAATGAGAGTAATTCTTCTTTTTAAGTTCGGATTCTTAATGTAGCAATCTTCAAACTCGTCACCGCACATGCAAGAAAGATAATGCTTGCATTTTTCGCATATTTCTTTTTTCATTTCCATGTTATTTCTCATTAAAATGAAATTCAATCCAACCAACTTTTGTCTTAACTTCAAGATAATCAACATTTGTATCTATCTGCTTGCCAAGTTCCTCATGCCAGTGCTCTAAAAATTTCTTATAATGTCTAAACGGTACACCGTCTATCTCAAAGACTTGCTGCCCGCTTATCCTTACAACCTTTGCCATATCAGTCCTCCTTTCCTTTATTCCCGCCAGCCAAAGCCAGCAGAGCTAATGTTAATACACAGCCAATTAATAGGCCGACTAAAAATACAATGATAAACTGTGTCATATCCTCCCTCCTTCTTCATACTTCCAGCCCGGCAACCTATCACAGCCTGCTTGTTCACGTCCGCATTTAGTACAACGATATATGCCTATTAAAGAGCCATATGTAGTAGGACTCAATCCGACATATGTCATCTGATGAACACAGTTCTCTTGGTCAACAGGATATTTTTTCACTTTATCTCCATCCATTTCCTGTTTCCATTCGCTCCACCAATGTTTTTTTGTATAACGGATAAGATAAGAATTTTCTTTCTCTGCTACAAGTATAAATTTTTCTTTCATATTACTATTCTTTTACATTTTCATCAATATAGTCTCTGAGAAACGACAGTTCCTGATTAGCAGAAACAATAAGCGTTTCTAACTGCCTACGAGCAGCAATAACCCTATTGGAGTTCTGTAATGCAGCACTTGACACATATTCTCCAATCCACTTGTCAATGTCACCACAGAGTTTGTCAATATCCTGTAGTACTTCTTGTTTTGTCATATCAGTCATCCTTAATGATTATCACTTTTACTTTATCGCCTTGTTTTAATAACCCATTATTAACAGCTTCAGTTATAAGCCTAATTTCTTCTCCGCCATCAAGACAAAACTCTGTAGGCTCATTTTCGTAAGTAATAGGATATATCTTGTCATTATAGACAATAGCCTTGTTAATAGTCTGTTGTTTCTGCCACTGAGCACCCGCTTTTATTGCTGTCAACACTAATTCTTCCGACCAAGCTGGTTCTTCGCGCTCATTAAGACTACCTTTATTAATGGTATCACAAGCGTCTGGCTCTATGTTTTTAAGGATACTTTTTGCCGCTTCTTCCAAGTCATTGCTTACAGGCTCTTCTGGGAGGGAGTTGATGAACTTTAAGAGCATCTGCATCCTTGTATAAACTACAGGGCTTGAAGGACTCGGTTCAAAACCTCCTTGGCATTGTTCTTCAAATAATGACATTTCTTCTGCCATTATTCTTTCAATCTCGGCTTTAATTTTATCTTTATCTGTCATACATCATCATGTCTTCTATAATCTACACATTTTTCTACAAGATTACTTCCGTGCTCAAAACATTGGCCAAAGCCTTCATAGTGTATACATTCTATGCAACCACATTGTGTCGTTAATGGTTGTTCTTTGTCTGTCATAACATTTTCGTATTTAGTTCTTACTTTATATTCTTTATCAATGTGCGCTATTGGCACTCTGTTAAACGGCTTGCAAAATTTCCATATTAATCTTTTATTAAAAGGATTCTTGAGCCATTTCTTGTATATTCTACGTTTCATAACTCAATAGTTCTTTATATCCAAAAAATACTCACACTTATCTACTTTCTTATCCAAGGTGTACATAGACACCAGTCCTGAGTAGAACTTTGCTCTATTACCTAACCAGAACCTGTAACAGCAAACCTTGCTGGCACACTTCTCGTTTTTGCAATGAAGCATATCTCCCTGATAATACGGCATACTATTCCTCCTTATGTTTGTTTTCAAACAACTCACACGCTTTATCACTTAGATTGACACAATAGTTCCTCTTAATTTTCTTCCCCCAAGTGCGTGCATCACAGAGATACATTTTGAGCCATCCAGACGGGTGACGAACACAATGTACACAGTTCCTACATCTCAGAGCTTTCTTCTTCTCTTCCTGTTCAAGCAGCCATCTTCGTTTGATTTCAGCTCTCAGTTCTTCTGTTGTAATTACTTCTTTCTCCAAGTCCACCTCTTTCACTTCAAGGGTGTCAAGAAAAGAAAGTAAACTTCCACAAACATATCTCTTCCCGAATACTTCATCCGTAAATGGTTCATAGTTTGTTTCGTGTTTTATTCTTTCTATCTCCGCTACTAAAGCGGATTTGTCAATATACTGTTTCATAACTATTTTTGTTTTAATTATGAGGGAATCTGAAGAATCGAACTCCACATAACAAGATATAAGCACCTTCACTACAACAGAACTTTTAGAAAGAGAGTGCTTCTGCTGGTAACATCCTTATACTTCTGTTGATTCAGCTCTCGTTAGTCACCAAGAGATTCCCTACTATTTTTACTCCTCCTTATACTTTAATTTCCTTTTCAATGCCACAAAGTTTGATGGCGTGCTGTAGTTCATGAACGTACATACAAGTAACCAATTCGCAAGTACCATTATCAGAGTGAATTTTTAATATAGTTCCACACCAAGATATTGAAAATTCGTCAGTATCAAAACATAGCCATCCGTCCCAATCTTCAAACCCATTCTGCTCCAATATCTCAGGAGTAAGAGGAATAGGCTCTATTTCATCGTATCTTAACGGAAACGCAGCCTCGGTGTAAACACTATTGCTATCAATATTGGTCACCGTAGTATTGTGCTGAGTTAACTTAACCATTACCCAATCCCCAATCATGATTGATCTACAATCTAACTTCTCCATAACTATCCTCCTATTTCTTTTAGTCGCTCATATAATTCTCTCAAAAGACTTACCTTATAAATCCCTCCATTGGCAGCATTGTTCAGATTGTCAAGATGTTCCTCACTCGGCTTCCACTGCTTCTGAGGACGGAGGGATTTGAGCCAATCAACACATCTATCTCTGTCAAGTTGTACACAAAATCCAGCGCGTAAAGCACTGTCTATAATATCAGTAGATAGTCTAATACATTTCTCATCCTCTTTATTCCGCTCATGTTGTGGTTGTACTCTGTCTTTGAGGGATTTGAGCCAGTCTTCTGCATACCAGAGATTACCCATATCATTTTCATCTTTGGCAATAGTTCTTGCTTGTTTTATCGCCCACAAAGCATCATTTAAACCAGCTTCGTCCTCTTCACTCCACTCTTGCTTTGGCTGCTCAATCTTTTTCAATTCTTTCTTTTCAAAGTCAAAGGTATATCCAGCTTCGTGCATCTTTTGGAATAAGAGGTCACGCTGTTCTTTGGTTGCGGGTTCTAAATCCATTTCACTAACTATACCATAATCAGCAGGGTCGGTTCCTGTAAACTTATTTTTATTTATCCAAAAATCACAATAAACCTTTATCCATCCACAAGTTTGTGACTTGAATATTAAAATGGTATTAGTTTCATTTTCATATAATACATCCCCATCCTTTGCATCTTGGATAGTCCAGAGCATTGCGTTTTCCATCTTTTTAGAAGAAAGCCATGTTCCTTTTGTAAACCAGTAATGAAAAGTTCCATCAAGCACAGTGTCTATACATGATATTTGTAGTGTTTTGCCATTTCGTACCACCCAGTCACCAATCTTAAACTTTGGTTCAACCTTATCAGCAGGTTTCTGCTCACCTTGATTTTCAAAGGATTTAATATAATGTTCTCCCTCTTTCCAATGTTTAACGATATAGTCTAATTGGCTACCGTGTTCAGTATTACAAACGCCTTTAGTAAGTTCTTTCCAATAATTACCAAGCTCCCATACATTACGAATAATTTCTTCTAACGGAATGATTTCTTCACTTTGCTTTTCATCTTTCTTTGCTACTCTATTAAGTTGGGAAAGATTGACAAGCACACCATCCTCGTTCTTTGTTACCTTGTCACCAACTTGGATAGAGTCACGGAACTTTTTATGCTCTGCTTGCTCTTCAAGATAAGCAATAATATCCTTAACTGGCATACCGTTCCATTCTTCCTTTGTCTTGTTCCTGAAATGATAAAGAAGATGTTTACTTATCCTCTCATCATCGCTCTCTGTGAGTTCTGGAAAGATTGATTCATAATCTTCCATGTCTGATGTATATTCATTGGCTTTTGCCTCGTTATATAATTTACGGGCAGTCGCTAAAGCTTTTTCGTACTTTTCTTTGTAGTCCATATTATTCTCCTTTTAGTTGTTTAATAAGTTCCTTTGCACGATGCACTCTGTTTGCATGTAAGAAGGAATCGTCACAAATGATTTCCTCAAACAGTTTGAGAATAGCGTTTGCTCCTCTTTTGAACATAACAGTTGCTTCAATCTTTGCCATGTGCTTACCATCAAGTGATATCAGGATATACCCCTTTTCCTTAAGGCTTTCCTTTGCAAGTTGTTCTATTGTCTTTGTCATAATCGTTACTTTTTCGTTTTTATTTTCTCATCGGAGGCAAAAACGACCATTTGCCTCCGATTTACATCTTCCTGCATAGCCTTTTTGAAGTCTTCAAACTGAAGATGTGACAAATCGGTGTGTTTGACAAGCCACTCGCAAGCCTTCTCGATGTCTACCAACCCGTTGCGAATATGGCGGTCCGCCCATTCTGCTCCAAGCACAAAGTATCTCTTGAACGGAATCAGCTCGACACCGATCTGGTCGTTTGCAGCGAGCTGTATCTGCTCCTTCCTCGTTATAACCTTTTCAATCATGTCATGGCAGGTTGTCGTTGGCGGAGCAGATGTCGTCGTACGCATTGCGTATTTTCCTAAACTCTTCATTGGAGAGTTCGTGAGAGTCGTGACGCCTGTACATGAGGTCGTCGAGCATGTTGCGAAGGTCCTGGATATGTTCCCTTGCCTTCCTGATGATGATTTCCTGTTGATAGTTTAACATAACTGTATTTGTATTAATTGTTAGTTTATCCTCTTAATGACTGTCCCTTGAACAGGACGGTTGTAGTTATCGACCTGAGTCTGTCTATAGTACGCTCGCCGTATCTGTCGGCGATCTCCTTGAGCCCAAGATTGGTTGATGCAATGAGCAGCTTCTGCTTTCGCTCACAGAGATCGACAAGCTCGCGGAAGAAGTCGTGCTTCTCTCCGAACTGGTTCGCTATGTCCTCCGTTCCCACGTCGTCGACGGAGATAATCTTATACCGGCTTATCTCCTCATACCTTGCAGACAGCTCCGTTGCGGTCAGCGTGTTGACGATTAGGCCGTGCCAGTGCCGGAAAACGATAGGAAGGATCCTCTGCGTTATCAGGGACTTGCCCCTTCCGCAGTTGCCGTAGCACAGAATCCCACGGCTCTTGTTGTCGGCCATCCATTCCGCCACCGACTCGTATTCCGGCAGCCATTGTGTACTGTCGCCGCAGAAATGCACAAGGCCACGCATGAGCACACGCCTTGCGTCAGCCGTCTCTATGTGTACACGGGTGTCATCGGCACGGAATCCGCTGATGCGCTGGCTGTCTATTATCTCCTTTAGTTCATTCACCATGATTTTAAGTCGTTTTCATATTTTTCCGGATTGTTGTCTTTCAGATCAAACCCAAGAGGGAGAGTGTCACGCTTCATCTGATTGTTCTTCCATGTCCTGACGGCAGCCTTCCAGTCCTTTATCGGGTTATGGCCCTTTCCGTAGACCCAGCCAACCATCTCGTAATGGTCGAATATCTTTTGTGCGTCCAGGTTATATCCCTTCTCGATGATATATGCCCTGATTTCCTCAACCGTAGGCTTGACGAACTTTGATGTCCTCTTTCGTTCCCCCTTGGGGGATAAAGGGGGATTATTCTTTTTAAGTTCTTCATTAAGACATGATATATAATTATCATTCTTATATGCGCGAGGTGTATCGTTTGGTGTATCGTTTGGTGTATCACTAACACACTCCAAATCCTTTGTAGACGGGCTTTTAGGTGTATCGTTTGGTGTATCGTTTGGTGTATCATTTAGTGTATCACTCACTGTAAAGACAGTAATTCCGTTAATCTTTGAGACCGTGATGTACCCTTCGTCTGACACGGCCTTTATGAACCTCTGCACCTTTGCGAGACACCACCTCCACCTGTCTGCGAGCGCACGGATGCTGACGGTAACCATTCGTGTCTTGAAGTCCGCCGACTGGTATATGTCTGTCAGCGCCTCATACTTGCTGAACACCCTTTTCTCGTTCCAGATGTCAGAAGAGAAGACCTTCCGTGGTATCTTTATAAATCCTTTGCACATGTTCTGTATCGCATAGCTCTTCGTATTCGCATTTTCTGTTGTTGTAGGTATCGAGTTCCTGATATAGTTCAGGGTGAGAGAAAAACTCAGAGAGTCTGTTGTTGGAGTAGTACGGGCAATGGTCGCGCACCCTGCATGCGTACTCGTTGAAGTTTCCGTCGAGGCGTATGCCCATGCAGTAGCCGACCATCACTTGTACGTCTGGTAGAACTCCTCGAAATACCTGTCCTCTGGAAGCGGCAGCGTTATGCCGAACTCAGTCAGCGCATCAGCCTGCACGTTGTCGAGGAACCATTTCATCTCCTCCTTGCTGAGCCTGCTCGTACCGCGTACCACGATCTCCGTGCTGCCGTTCCATTCGATGTCCTTCGTGAGGAACCTCTTGCAGTAGTAGTCGTGGACGTCCTGCCGCATCGTCCCCGTCTCCTGCTCTATGCATGTGAACCACAGCCACATCAGCGAGTTCTGGTCGATGCTGCGCGGCTCCCTCGCACGGGTTATCGTCACCGTATAGGTCCCGTTACGCAGGAGTGAAAGCACGGCGGCAGGCTCCTTGGAATAGGAGACCTGGTCGCCCTGCTTCGTTATAGAGAAAGAGTGTACCTTTGCCATTTGTTAGAATGGTAATGTCGGGTCGTTCTGCGACTCTGGAGCGTGTGTCTGTTGTGCGGCTGCCTGCTGGCTCTTCTGGGAGAACATCTCGATGTCGTACGGACGCACACGGGTGAAGACGTCCTGCTTTCCGGTGGTCTTGTTGGTGTACTTGGTGCCCTGGATGTCAAAGGTGACGGTCACGATGTCATCCTTCTTCAGTCCCTGCTCGACGAGGGTGTTGAGCTTGTCGAGGACCTTGCCTCCGAACTCAAGGAGCGGAGTGTTCTCGAAACCGCGCTCGCCCGTGTACTGGTCGTAGCGCGTGCAGTCCATGAAGAGCTTGCGCTTCTGCATCGGCTGCTTGCTTGGGTCGTTACTTGGTATAGTCTCGATTTCGCTGACGGCAATAACCTTGCCTGTAATTTGATTTTGTGCCATAGTGCAAATAATTTAAAATAGTTTATTGTCAAACATTACAATTCTCGATACAGATACGGTCTTGGTCTTTTCGACTGTAGGAACTTGTTGTAGACCACGACGCAGTTGTCATAGTGGCACGGTGTGCATATTGGTTCACGAATACCAGAAAGTCTGTTCGTTGCAACGACTACATGATAGACGTTTTTGTCAGTTTTTTTCTTACTCATAATATTGTTATTTTTAGTGATCCGCTTCTGTTTGTTGTCTTGACGTATTTCTCGTACACCTCTGGCATCTCTTCCTTCAGGCGCTTCGAGTCTAATGTCTCTGACTTGGTGGGCAGGACACGGGTGATCATCACCTTCTGTCCACGGAACGACTTGACGTCATTCGTTCCCATCAGTTCGTACAGGCCCTTCTTGAGCTGGTCCTCACGCTCCTTGCACTCCTTGAGCTGCTGCTCGATGCGGACCACCTCGTCCTCGACCTCTGACAGGCGTGCGGGAAGGCTCCCGTAGAGCATGTTCTGGTCGAACGGCTGGTCCGCAAGGTCTGCCTCGACGAGGCTTCTTATGACTTCCATGTCCATTATCTGCAACTCGCTAAGCTCTGCTATCGACGTGTCCTTGTTCGGCAGCCAGAGGACGTAGATGTGCTTGACCTCAAGCCCCGGGTTCTGTATCTCGAACAGCCATTTGTAGACGGAGAGCTGCAACTTGACGGACATGTAGTCGAGATCGTATGTCGTCTTTGTGTCGACAAGGCAGATCTCGTCATTCGCATTCTCCATCACGATGTCGATGGACGAGGCGTAGTTCTTCTCGTCGCTGACGAGGTACTCGTTGGCGATGGTCGTAAGTCCGTGCTCCCCTTTCAGGCGCTCGTAGGATGCGATGCGCGGATCGTCGCTCTCGGTCTGGCCGAAATGGTCGTAGAACTCGATGGCCTCGTGCAGGGAGTGTCCTTTCTCTGCTGCGCGTGCCAGTCTCTCAGGGTCGACGTCCTTGTATTTGTCTGGGAACGCACGGTTTATGAGTGTGGATGTGACGCCTCTCAGGATGACGCCGTCGAGCGTATAGGTGTGAGTCGTCGCGTCAAAAAGGACTGGTGATTTTCTAAGATATCTCATTTCTGCACCTCCTTATACCTTTTGTTCATCGCGTCCTTGTATGGAGCATAGTTGTGCAGTCCTGGGACCTGGCTGTGTATCTTCTGCAAGGTCTCTATGTCCTTCGCGCCGTTGATGTCAGGGAGAAGCTCGAGCAATGCGTTCTCAAGCTCTTCCTTATCGAACAGGATTCCCTGCGGGTCCTGTTGTTTTGGTGCTGCTTTTGCCTTTGTGGATTTTGCAGGCTTTGGTGTAGCAGGTGCAGGAGCTGCATCTTGAATCGGGTCTTCGGGAAGATCTTCTCCGGCGTAAATGTATAGGCCAAGCCCGAACATGGCAAGATTCTTGACAAGGCAGCGCATAATCGTTTTGTTGATATCGAACATCGTAGCAGCCTGTACGGTCTTTGTTACATACTGATTCTTTTTGAAGTCCCATACCTGATACTGATATGCCTGCCTGCGCATCGCCTTATTAGCCCCGTCCATTACAGGCAGCCACATCTCATGCGTCTGTCCGTTGATGGTGACCGTCGTCATGCACATCAGGCCGAAATCGGCATCCTCAATGTACGGACAGTTCCTCTCGTCCCTATAGATGGAGTATTCTGCATTGGGATAAAGCTTCTTTACCTCGGCCCATGCCCAAGGCCAACTCAAATAAGTGAGCTCTTTGTTACCTCCCGTTGGCTTCTTTTCCGTGTGTCCATTTACATTTATTGCACTCAGCTGGGCGAACACACTTTTAATCGTAGATTCTTTACTCATAATGTAAAAATTTTTAATTATCACTTCCCTTTAAGGAATATAGATCCGTGCTTTTGCTCGAAGTCGCGGATTGACTGGCTTGTCCTGCCGTGTTCTGCCACATACTCGAGCCATTCTTTCTTACGGATGCGTCCGTCGCCCTTGCCAGCATTCTCAAGGTGCGGGTCCATTCTCCACGAGTTGCAGTATTCCGACGGATGCGTCGGCTTCCTGATGAGTGTGCAGAGACGCTCCTTCTCACTCTTGAACTCCTTGAACATACAGGAGGCGCAGCACACCACGATGCTGACTCCGAATCCGTTCTTAACTGTCTGTTTTTCTGTCATAATTTTTTATTCTTGCTTTTTAGTCCATCCGTTGCACTTGTAGACGAATTTCTCCGCCTGTATCTTTGTCGGGAAATCGGCTATGAACTCGTCAATCCTCGCGCCGTCCGTACCACGTTTCCCGACCTTCCACACGCCGTAGGATGCGCGGTGCCTACCGTAGTAGTACTGTCCCTCTCTCAGTTCCGGCATGGCCTTACCTCTTTAGGGAACCTCTCGTCAAAGCGTGCCGCAATCTCGATGACTGCGGAGTACCACAGCTCGATCTCGTCGTCGAGGGACTTGACTGCCTCCTCCTCAGAGGGCTGCGGGTCTCCGTAGATGGTCTTGCCACGGAATGAGCCCCGTGCCTGGAATTTCGTGGGCTTGTCCTTGTGCCACGCCACGGGGTAGACGTCGAACAACGCCTGTTCATCTTTCTTTGTCATGATTCTTCAAGTTTTTAGAGTTTGTACGTTCGATTTTCTTCCTTATTAGCCTGAGCCTCCTCGCATAGTTGTACTCACGGAGAGACGGGCTGCCGTTCTGTATGACGGAGACGCACCTGTCTATGAGGACGAGCATGCTGGCGTAGTCCGACTTGGAGATAGAGATTTGCATGGCCTATCCGTAATAGAACTCTGGATAATCTTCCATGTGTGTCACATGTTCGCGCCGCATGGCGTCTGCGAACCTTTTGCTTTGTGCCCTGTCAGGGCCGTTGTGATTGTTGAATTTTGTCATAATTTTTTAGAGTTAAAGAAAAATTGTGCAGGAAGGGAGACTCGAACTCCCGTATCAGGACTTCAATTATGGCGAAGGAAATAAATGAATCTTATCAACTGACGTATGTCGCCTGACACGTTCTGCCTTTCGGACTTCCTGCGGTTGCCCGTCTTTCCGGGCTGTCTTCAGGTAAGCTCCTGTTGTTTCGGTATAACATTGTTCCTGGGGACTTTCACCCCGCCCTATCCTTTTCGGGCTTATAATCGTTAGTCACTTGGCAGCCGTACGGCCACCTATATCTATTCTCGGTTGTAAATACTTTTTACTTGGTATATAAATTCTGTGTCAATAAGTCAAAGAACGATCCGCCTCTTGCGTACGGCTGGCGGAGCCGTTGTCTTTTCAGTCAGTCCTGATCCACTCGGACAGGACTATCGCCGCCATCATGAGCGCCACGAACAACATCGTTACGATGAAGGACATTACCGTTTCCTTGGTCTCGTTCATGTCATTTGCTGTTTATGTATGCGAGATAGTTTTCTTTCAGCGTGTCCTCCTCGAAGGACCACCTTGTGCCAGGCCCCTCTCCGCTGCTGATGCCTCCGATGTAAGGTGCGATGCTGCGAAGCGTGTCCTTGGACAGCCCGAGACGTTCAGCCGCCTGTGCCGTCTTGAGGAGGCGTGACTTGCGTGGCGCCAGTTTCTCCATGCGCTTGAAGAACCTGTCGTCTGAGAGCAGCAGGTCAACCACGGCCTCTGCCGTACGATGTATTTCGTATTCAGTCATAGTGCGGGGATTACCAGATAACCTTCTTTGTCTCAATGCCGCCATAGTTCTGTATGGCCAGGCGTCGGATTTTCTGTGCAGTGTCAGAGTTAGTAGAGTAGTTCAGTGCATTGTAGACCGATGCACGGCTCACGTTCATCTCGGCGCATATTGCACCGATAAATTCCTTTTTTACGGTAATAATATTTCTTTTTATTGGCATAATAATAAATTTTTTATTGAAATTCTTGTAATATTCAAAATTTGTTTGTACTTTTGCAGCCTGGATTTAAATTTAGACGAGTCTTAGACATATAATTTATTAATTTCTTTGCAAAGATAAGAAAAATCTTTTTAATAACAAAAGTAATTGGCATAAAATTAACATCTTTTATAAAGATAATTCTGTTATGGATAAGAAAGAACGCTTTAATAAGGCGTACGGCTTCTTAAAATACGAAGGAGTCATAAAGAAACAGGAGGACGTGGCCAGGGCGATGGGCGCCTCTCCCTCAAACGTATCGAGCGCCCTGAAGGGAAGGGAGGCCGTGCTCACGGACAACTTCCTGATGCGCTTTGCGAATGCCTTCAAGCAGATATCACTGACATGGCTCCTGAACGAGGAAGGGCCGATGTTGACTGTCGTGCCTGAGTTCAAGGACGAGAACATGCCGCAGGTGCTTGAGGGCAACGCTGACAAGGACGTCGTCGCAGAGCAGAGCAAGATGACCGAGAGGATCAGGAGTCTCATACACGAGAAAGGACACCTCCCCAAGACGTTCGCGCTTGAGGCGAACATAGAGGTCTCTCTGTTCCTTCGCAAGATGAAGGGAGACATCGTATGGTCTGTTGCCGACGTACACAAGATATGTGATGCGTTCCGTGTCAGGAAGAGCTGGCTCGTCGACGGTGACGGACAGAAGTACCGACTGCCGCAGGAGGTGCTGGAGACCATACCCGCACGGTCTAACAACGCGCGCGTAGGCGTACCTTATTTTAACGTGGACTTCGAAATGGGCTACGACGTCATGATAAACGACCAGACGACGAACCCCGAGTACATGATAAACTTTTTCCCATACAACAAGGCCGACTGCTGGTGCAACGCACGGGGCGACTCCATGCACCCGACGATATCCAGCGGTGACCTCATCGCCATCAAGGAGGTGCGCGACCCGATGTCCTGCCTCATCAGCGGTGAGATATACGCCATCGTCACGACGAACGACATGCGTACCATCAAGCGTGTGCGAGACAACGGGGAGACGGTCACCCTTATCCCAGATAACAAGGACTATCCGGAGCAGACCATATCAAAGTCGTTGATACTGAAGGTTTACAGGGTGCTCGGGAGCATGAAGACTTTCTGACAGAATAATACAATAGTAATACGCATGCGACGAAAACAGCAGGTAACCGACTGAGAACCAGCTTCCGCTTCAATTCCCCTATCGACTACAAGGTGGTGCGGAAGCACCACTTTTGTTTTGCCCGTAAACAAAGGGTTTCTCGCCTGAAACGTCGATATACAAAGGATTCCACGGAATACAACCCTCAGATTTTAGTTGCGAAAAGTGTCGTTTAGTATGGCCAAGTTGCATCAAAAGTAATACAAATAGTAATACACTCTCACAAAAAATGTAATACACTATGTTAGTACCAAAGATAACATTCGTGTTCGACCGCCGTGGAAAGGCGGACAGGACGCACAAGGGGAGCATCGAGCTCAGGATAACGTGGCAGAGGAAGCAGAAGTTCATCTCCACGGGCATCACCGTCTTCCCCAATCAGTGGAAGGGCGGCAACCCGTACGTCTCCGGTTACGAGACGTCAGGCGAGGACAACAGGATGCTCTCCGCCCTCTGGAGCCGTGCCCACAAGATCGTGTCGGAGCAGGTGGAGAGCGGCGAGATAGACCTCGATGCCATTCCGAGGATGCTCAAGCCCGGCGAGGGCGCTGGCATCACATTGCTACAGTATATCACCAGGCGCCTTGAAAGGCAGAACGTGCAGGAGTCGACATACCGACAGAAGGTGACGTTCTACAACAAGCTGCATGAGTACGGCAGGATAAGGCTCTTCTCCGATGTCTCAGAGAAGGCCGTCCGTGATTTCGACGAGTGGCTGCACGCCTACGAGTGGACCGAGAGCGACAAGTTCGGCAACGAGGTCAGGAAGAAATACTCGCAGGCCACCATCGGCTCGTTCCACAAGAACCTCAAGGCGTTCATAGCGGATGCCGTCGTCGACGGATACCTCAAGGAGAACGTGTATGTCGCAAGACGCATCAAGGTGGACAAGGGTACGACGAGGATAGACCAGTACCTGACGGCAGAGGAGATATCCCGCCTGCTTGCCGCAGACATGCCGACAAAGTCGCTCGCAGAGGCGCGAGACCTGTTCGCCGTACAGATTCTGACGGGCATGGCGTACATAGACCTTATGGAATATGACTTTGCCAGACTAAAAGACATGGAAGTCGGTTCGGTGTGCCACGGAAGGCGGCGGAAGACTGGTACGGAGTTCGTGTTCGTGTTTACCGAGAAGGCGAGGGACATCCTTGAGAGGTACGACTACCTTCTTCCGAAGGTCAGCAACCAGAAGTACAACACGAAGCTGAAGCTTGTGGCCGACGCGGCAGGCATAGACAGGCCGATCACGAGCCACGACGGACGCAGGAGCTGCGGTTATGTGCTGCTGAATGCAGGCGTTCCCATCGAGGTGGTCAGCAGGGTTCTCGGACACTCGAGCATCAGCCAGACGGAACAGGCGTACGCAAGGATACTTGACGAGACGGTGGTAAAGGAAATTGGTAAGGTCATTTAGCCTTACCAATCCTTACCGGCGCCTTACCGATGGGGCTGTTCCGCCCCACCCTCTTCACATTCCCTGAGCTTTTCCTTGAGCCATTCTATGTGGGCGCTGAGGCGCCTGCACTCGCGCCTTTTCTCGACAAGCTTCTCGTAATAGGCGTCTCTCGACACCTGTGCCTTTGCAAGCCTGTCGCCCTGAGCCTCTATCTTCTGCTCAAGCGACCTGGCATAGGCTGCGAGGCGGTCGTTCTGTTCGAGCAGCCATCTGTAGTGCTCGATGATGTGCTTCATCCGCTGCTCGTAGGGCAGGTCGTCCTGCGGCCTGCGCCTGGATCCTGTTTCAATGTTCATATTTTGTCTTATTGGTTTTCCTCTGTCTTCGGCTGGAAGTACGAGAACGCTGCCGGCGACACCTGCCGCTCTGCGCAGATGTACCGCTTGGTCGTCTCGATGTTCTTGCCGTGCCCCATCATCAGGGCGATGTCCTCGATGGGGACGTATGCGAGGTACAGGTTGGTGGCGAAGCTGCGCCTGCCCGTGTGGGCTGAGACGAACTGCCATTTCGGTCCCGTCACCTCCTCGTCCTCCCTGTTTATCGTCACGTTCCTGTTGATCCTGCACGCCTTGCAGATGCGCCTGACGTAGTCGTTGAACACGTCAGGGCAGCACTCGCGCCTGTATCGGTCCGCGAGGAAGTTGCGCAGCGACATCCCCTCGTCGACAGGAACGTTCACGACGATCTTCGGCGTCTTCTTCGGGATGTAGGATATCATCTGCGTGTCGATGTTGCAGTTGTCGATGGTGAAGCGTATGGCGTCGCAGTAGCGTGCGCCCGTGAGGCACATCACGACGAAGTTGCGTCGCACGAACCTCTCTATCTCTCCCACCACCGTGTAGTTCATGATGCGCTGTATCTCCTCGCGCGTCAGGTAGACGTGTTGTGACACGCTGCCCTTGATGGTCAGCTTGCGCATGTATTCCTCTGACGGGACCTTGCGCCTGTTGTCGTTGATGACGGCCTTCAGCTCTGCGCATATCGTCTTGACGGAGGAGGACTTCATGTTGCTGTCCTGCATGGAGAAGACGAAGTCGTCGAGGGTGTCGTCGGTGAGGTCTTCCCATACGGGGACGTGGCCGACGATCTCCTTGAGCCGGTCAAGCGTCTTCGTGCGCCCGGGCCAGTCATGGATGAACTTGCCTACGAAGGTGTGCCAGAAAAACTGTGGCGCATCCTCGTAGCCGTCGAAGTATCCAGCCCTGATGGCAGCCTGGTACTTCAGGTTCTTTTCGTAGGATAATCCTTTGATTTCTATCATATCCGGTGCAAATTTAATAATATTATTTTAAATACATGAAAATTCGGTTGTAAAAAGTGAGGCGGAGGGGACTTCACACCCCTCCCGTGGCCGATTCGGACGGCACAGCCCCCAGTGGTGAGACACCGTTCATCCCGTCTCGACGTACGGGGTCATGTCGCATGCGGACACGATGTCCTGCCATACGCCTGTGATGTCGTCGTCCCATTCCCCGTCGCCGTGCTGCTGTATGAGCCCGCACTCGGAGGTCATCGGGAACGAGTACACGACGAACGGGTGCATCGCCCCGTCGTCATCCTCGAACAGGTGCTTCGAGAACGAGAGCGAGTAGGATATACCGTCGCAGCTCTCGCACTTCATCCTCCACACCGATTCGTCGTCAGGGAGCCTGATGATCCTGTCCCTGAACTCTTCAAAAGTGAGATAATGTTTCATAATGTTGTCTGTAAACGTGGCAAATCAGTGCCACTCTGTGTAGCATGCGTCCATGTTGTCCGCCATTGATTCGATGATTTCCTCGATCTCGTCCTGCGAGAGGTCTTCCTCCTTGCGGCCTTCGCCCTCGTCCTCAAGATAGGAGTCGATGTCTTGCTTGTAGATGCGGTAGCGCCGGAAGTGCTCCATGTCGGGCACTCCCATTATCTTCATTGCACACTCGTTGCTGCATGCGTATCCGCAGCAGTCGAGATACCATCCCTCCTCCATGATGGCTCCGCAGTTGGAGCATATACGGCACGAATCCACGTCGAGCCATGATATGAGGATTTCCTCACGGGACTTTCTGGATCCTTCCTCGATAGCCTTTTCGACGGCAGGGAAGACGGTTCCGAAGGCTTCGTCTCCGACAAGCTGTCTGACCTTTTCCTTGATTTCGTCATAGCAATGAGCAGAAACCATTTTGTTAAGTTTTTTTTCCATATTCGTTTATTTTTTGGGGTTAATGGTATCATCTTCCTGATGTCAGGAAAATGATAAAGAGACTTCTACCAGCTCATGATGACGAACATCCTGTCTTTGTCGTCGGTCCACTTGTCCAGCATCTCCGCGCACTCGGTGATGATTTTCTTCACCTGATATGTGTAGTATGCCTTGTCGTAGTCCGTTCCTCCGAAGAAGAAACCGCCCTGCGTCGGAAGTTTTGCATACGAAAAGCCTTCGTCGCGCTGCGACAGCACATCGGTGGCCGTATGGATGAGCGTGATCAGGTCTGACTTGTAGACCTCGCACATCTCGTTCTCAAGCCTGTCGCTGAAATAGTTGTAGACGCTGTTCACCTTTCTGAAGTACCCTGCGAGCGGCTTCGAGAACCACTCCCAGTTTATGCTTTCGTACCATCTCCTTGCCTCCTCGATTGTCTTGGCCTTCTCAAGCGGCTCGAGCTCGAACTCGCAGTCGAAATACTCGCCAAGCAGTTCATGGCGAAGACTCATGATCTGGTACTCAGCATTCTTGTCGTCCATCTCGGCAAGCCTGCCCTCGATGAACTCTTTCGTTACCTTTGCGAAGTCCCTGTCCTGTTTTTCGTTCACAGACTCATAGTACTTCTCAACACTCTCGTTCTTTCTCATCTTCCGTGGATGATGAATCAACTTGAAATAAATATCCAATCCCATAATTGTAAAGTTTTTTAATCGGTCATTTTAAAGAAATAGTTACAAGCCCCCTCATCGTTAAAAAGGTGGTGAAGAGACTAAATGTTAAATGTTTCGCGTAGCCAGTTGTCAAGTTCGTAAGCGTCGATATGGAATTTCTTCCATGCCTCCCACGACTTTTTGCATCCGTCATAAGCGTCAATACATTCGGATACTTTTTCGAAGCCGAACTCAGCCTGAAAGTCGTCGATGTTCTTGCAGTTGTCATAATCAATGGCTTCGGACAGGAACATTTCAAACGCCTCTATGAGCTCTTTTCTTACCATCGGCTTGTGCGTCCTCGTGTTACCCCAGAAATCGAACGTGTAAACGGCCTCGTTTGCTGATACCGTAACTTTAAAGTGCTTCTTTTTGAATCCGTGACTCCACTTAGGGCAGTCTTCACCTACAAAACGCGCTTTTACGCATATAGGTGTGTCGCTGTAGTTGATGATTGTTGCCATAATATATCTGTTTGGTTAAATAATTGTAAGCCCGTCGTTTCCGATGGGCTTTGGAGACTAAACGAACCACAGGTTTTTGTCGGAACGCTCGACATAGAAGAGATGCGTGTACGTCTTTCCCGTCACATAGGCGTTCCATGCCTTGATGACAAGTTTCTGAACGACGAATCCTGGCAGTCTCTTGAGGAGGCTCCTCTTGCTCTCGTTGAGCTTCTGCTGAAGGAGCGTGATGACGCTGTGCGACGGATTCTTGAGACCCTCGATCTCGTTGAAGAACGACATGACGGTGTCTTCCGGATGCTTCTTCTCAAGGATGAGGTAGGACGAGATGCCGCCGATGTCTGAGCCCTTGAGCAGCTTCCATCTTCCCTTTGCAGCAATCTTCGACGATGTCTTCCCGATGTTGTTCCAGAAGTCCTTTTTCGAGTTGAACTCGTCTTCGATCTCTGCATTCGACGTTCTGTCTGAGCCGGCCATCTCATTCATGACAGTGTAGTTGTTCTTCAGCTTTAAGAACCTGCGTATCGAAGCCGAGACGAGCGCAGCGTTTGGCACGTCCTGTACATAGAGGATGTCTGCCGCAGTCCTGTTCTTTCCGTTGTCCATGATGATGTAGGACTCGTTTGGCATGTTGCGGCACACGATGCACGGCATGGGCACGTTCGACCTTACGCAAGCGGTTAGGCGGTGCTGTCCGTTGAGCAGGATGCCGTTCGTGCCGAAGCAGATGGCGTCGTTGCTGAGAACGAACAGATGGTTCTTCAGCAGCCTCTGATAGAGACTGACTGTTTTCTCGTCAAGTTTCCTGTTCGAGATGTTGTGGGTTAGAAACTCCTGTGCCATTGATGGCGTTACAAGCATTACCTGCGTGCTGATTCTTTCAAATTCTTTTTCCATACTCTTATAATTTTAGGGGGTTAAACGTAGAGGGCGGATGTCCGCCCTAAAAGACTAAGGCTTCAGATGCGCAAACCAGGGAAGGGCGCCCGACCCCCAGGACATGAAGTCAATCCGGTTGTCTCCTGCGATTTTCTCACAGTCGAGTTCCGTGTCGATTTTGACGTAGTTCGACAGTTCCTCTTCCGAATACGGGACAAACTTCCGAACTCCGTCCACCTCTTTCCACTCTCCACTCAGATTGTCATCGTTTGTGATGTCATCGAAAGCCTTTCCGTTGAAGAGATACATGGCGTTTTCGTCGTCGCAGCTGACAGCGCACAAGCCCACCTTGCGGGCCTCGTCAAAGCACTCGCGTAGACGCTTGATGACAACCCGTTGCTCAAGGCTGAGCCGGAAGATGGAGTCGAGAACGACCGTTTTCACGAGCGTGTTCTTCTTCAGTTTCTCTACCTGCTCGTCGGTCAGATTCTTGTAGACGTGACAGAACCTGTGTTCCGGATAGATCTGCGCAATACCATACATTACAAGGTTGTCTGCGTCAGGACCGAGGATGTGCCCAAGCAGATTATGCTTGTTGTCGTAGCACTCGAACAGCTCGTTGTCGTTGAGCCATTCGTCTAAATCCTTTTGTGTTCTGAATTGTAATACTTTCATACTCTGTAAAATAAATTGGTGAATAATTGTGCCGTGTCCTTTGCACGGCTTTGAGACTAATGTTTTCTGTTTACAAGCCACGGCCACCTGATATAGGCGAGGTAATACACCGCAGCGAAGACAATGATGACGGGGAGAGTCCACACCCCGCAGAAGACGGAGACGAAGAATACCGCCCAGAGATTCTTGGACAGCTCACTCATGACACGAAACGTTGGAAATTCTCTTTGCGGAAGCTGCGGAACTGCTGCTTCACCGTGTCATAGTAAGTCACCAGCTCTGGGTTCGGCTCACGATTCGTCGTGTCCTTGATGAGAGGCAGGATAATCTCGTCCTGTAACGTTCCGAAAGCCTGACGAACCGTGCCGTCCTTCTTGACGAAGTAGAACTCGACGATGCGGCTCTTCATCTGCTTTACACACTCGGCAATCTGCTGTGCCGTAATCTCGCACTCGGCCATAGGTCGGCCAGTGATCTCGTTGATGCGCTTGGCATCGCTCATTACTTGTGCTGACATACGCTTAAAATGTAAACATTTTGTTTTTTATTTTAACTAATACATGATACATGTCTTCGAGAAGTTCTCCGTCACTTAGTCCGGACTCTTCAGGGCACTCAAAGTCTGTCAACACCCTGCAAATTTCATCATACAATTCTTTATTATCCATATCTTTTTAATTTGGTTAGACAATAGAACTCCCATGGCTGGGAGTTAAAGACTACATGACATAATTGGACAGATAACTTTCCTTGAGATTGTACTTTTCGCACAACTCAACCAATAGCAGGAACTTTCCTTTTTTGGTCGAGAAGGCCAGAACGTCTTCTGTATTCGGAAATGGCGTTGTCCCTGTTAGTTATCATTTTGTCATACTCGCGAGAAGATTCGCGATACATTTGATGAATAGAATACTTTGGAATTGAAAACCATGACATACTTTTTCCTTTCTTTTAGGGGTTAATAATTGTGCCCTCACATAGAGGGCGGAAGACTAACGGTAGACGATTACCATAGACGGAGCAGGCGCAGCGTTCTTCTGACTACCGAACTTCAGACGTCCACGGACAAAACGGATTTCAGCCTTGCCGTACACATAGTCATGGAACCATGCCGTGTCTGTCCTTGCAAAAACAAGGGCTACGACGGTGGTATTAGATTTCTGCGATTCCTCATAGCATTTCCTTATCCATGCTCCGACCTTGCGACCATAAGGGGGATTGCAGAATACGACATTACCGCTCCAGTCCTGCACGAGTCCGTCATCATCGGGCGTGTAGAATTTGCTACACTTCGCGTTTGACGGCAAAGCGCAGGGGTCGAGGGTGAAATGAAACTCCTCGTTTAGTTTGTCGTAGAAATCCTGTGGCGTCGACCATACCTCGTCTTTTGACGAGAACATCAAATCTGTATTCATACTCCTGAAAATTTTGGTTAGACAATAGAAAGGGCGGGCAGTATCGCTCTGCCTCACCCCAACCAACTAAAACTACGAAACATCATTTGATAGCACTGACGATGGTTCTGATGTCGTTGAGCATCAGGGACGGGAGCTGCTTCTCGACAGGAATGTCAAGGTACTCAATAGCCTCGGGGAACTCCTCCTCAACCTTCTTGACGGTGCGCAGCTGCATGAGGGCGTTGAACACCTTGTCGCGGAAATCATTCCTTTCCTTTATTAAATTGTTCTGTTCGTTTCTGACACTTTCGACAGACTCGAAATCCTTTGCATCGACCTTGATGTAGTTGCAGGAATAAGGAACGGGAATGCTTGTCGTGGCGGGAATGTAGCCGTACACATGCTGATGTCCATCGCTGTCAGTGGTAAGTTTCTGCACAACAGCGTTGTTGTTTGAACCGAGATAGTCGCCATACTCTTTGGCGCACGCAAGGACAGGCGCAGGAACGTACTTGATGACGAGCTTCGTCACTTTGTCGGTCAACTCCTGGTTTTTTCTCTCGATCTTACTTGAAAAAGCCTTCTCTGCCATAACGTCGGCTGCATCATAAGCCATCGTCTTTGTAATTCTAATACTTGCCATATTCTTAAAATTTTTGGGGTTAATAATTGCGGCAGCCGTGCAAGACTGCCTTAGAGACTAAGCATCAGGATTTTCCTTCTTAAACTTTTTCAGCTCACGGGGAGATGGTTTGAGCGCAATGCATTCGTTTGATTCGTTACCGCAGTAGTCGTAGAACGAAATGCCAGTGTCTGTGAGAAGAAGGTCATTGATAGAAGGACAGCTTCCTCCTTGACTTGGACATATATCGTAGCCCATATAGGCTACGTCGGCATTGTTCAGGGCGTAGACGTTGCCACCATTAGAACGATCCCATATAAACGAGAGACCAGACTCTTTTGCCTTGTCAAAAGCATTCTTGAGCGCAAGGAGAAGATAAGACTGCTCTTTCGTAGGTCTGAGACGCAGTTCTGTACCTCGCTCTAAAAGTACCTCTCCGTCCTCGTCGATGACCTCGTACTCGTTGTTGTCATACGCAATCTTTCTGCTTGACCAAAACTCGTCGGGAAGGCTGCCTTCGTCAAGGCTCCAGCTGTAGTCTTTGTTTAAGATTGCAACAATCTGAAGCGGAATGCTGATGGCTTGGCCGTTCTCGAATATCCAAGCCTCAAGATAGACGTTGGACGTACCCTTTTCTTCGTCGGGATCGCATACGTGACAGTTGCATCCACAAAGACGCTTCCTGTCCGCAAGTTTGAGCATATCCAACGTAGAATAATTGTTCTTGTGCATCTGAAGGTTGTTTTCAAAATCAGAGATTGTAAGATAAAGATTATAGTCTTCTTGAATGACATAATCCTTTCCATAGGCATCCGTTAGACGCGATACAACACTCTGATCCTTCAAGTTGACTACTACTCCTTCCACTTTTACGTGAACAAGTTTTCCGTCGGAATGAAGATAACCGCAAGTTTCGCATGTGTAGAACGAATACTTCACATTGGGCACTTTTGCCTCGTCGGCAGAAACTCTCTTGTAAACACTCTTAATTTTGCTTGATTTTTTTACCATAATTCTTTTATTTTAAAGGGTTAAACATAAATCGTGCCGTGTCCTTTGCACGGCTTTAAGACTACTTGGTGTCGTCAATCCATTCCGGCTTGAGCCAGGCGACGAGCACCCAGAAAACTACGGCTGCTATTGCAGCCCAAATCATAAGAGGGCCCGCGAAGAGCAGGCAGAGAAGAATGAGCCACGCCCATTTTGCAAGTTCTGTCATAAATCAAACGTTATTTGGGGGTTTGGTTAGTTGAAGGAAGGCCACACGAGGTGGCCGTTCCCTAAGAGACTTTCTTCAGGGAGACGCTGTCGAAGGACAGGTCTCCGACGGCGGCGTCGTCATCATCGTCGTCGTTGTTGAGTCCGTTCCAATACGTCTCGTTGTACAGGGCGTCCTTGACCTCATAGTAGATGTCGGAAATCTGGTTCTCACACTCCCTGGCGGAGAAGCAGATGCACGCCATGAACTCGTCCTTGTAGGACGCCATGATGCGGTCCAAGGACAGCGTGGGGTCGATGCCGAGCAGCGTCTCCATGGTGCAGACGTCCTGGTCGTAGTAGCCTCCGTCGAAGTAGTAGTCCCAGTCGTCTTCATCCCAGTCCGATTGAGACCCTTGTGCCGTCTGGATATACGATGACTTTTGTCCTGTCTGGACGGACGGCTCTTTGTTTTCTCCGGAATACCATTTGGATCCTCCGAACCAGTGATAGCCATAGCGACCGTAGCCGTAGTCCCAGTCGCCATAGCCACCCTCGAAAGGGTACACGTCAGTGCACGTCTCCACGATGTGCTCCACGAAGTTAAGGCAGTTCTCGAGCTCGGACAAAACCGTGATCTCCTGGTCGCTGTGCGCCTCGTAGTAGCCGCACGACAGGTTCAGGCACGAGATGCCGACACCACGATCGACGAGCTCGCCGACGTCCGTGACAGTGCCGTGGTCCTTCTTGTAGCCGTAAGCCTCGTAGCCGATGGCGTTGATGAAGTCCTCGGAGCATACGCTGCCGCAGAACATGGCGGTGATGAGGTCGCTGCTGCCCTTCCTGTCAGGCTGGACGATGAACCGGCAGTCCTTGAAGAACTCAAGGTCCACCTCTCCAGAGCCCTTGCAGCCTATCTCCTCGCCTACGAAGAACGCCACTTTCATCACGTCGAACTTCCTGAGAAGCTCAAGACAGATGAAGATGCCGTTCTTGTCGTCGGCTCCGAGACCCTGCTGCTCGTGCATCTTCGGGGAGTAGCCTATGACGTCTCCGCCAATCTCCACGACCGTGAAGTCCTTGGAGTGTGCGTCCTGCACCTGGTCCATGTGTGCTGCCAGGCACGGGTACGTCTTCGACTGTCCCTTCGTGATGAGGAGGTTTCCGTATGCGTCAGTGACGATCTCTTCTGCCCCGCACTCTGCCGCCACCTTGCGCAGGTAGCGACGCATCTTCTTCTCGCTACCGCTCCTTGAATGGATGCGGTAGAGCTGGAATAATAATTCTTTGTTCATATTCGTAAAAATTTAGTTGGTTAGAAAATGTGCGGCACGCCATGCAAGGCATGCCAAAAAGACTAAGCGGCTTTCGCGATGAACTCCCAGTGTACCGGCTCGCCGTCGTACAGGACCTTGTCAATGACATGAAGCCCGTTGTACTCTGTGGCCATCCTGTACTCGACAAGATTGTTGAACGATTCGATAGAGATGGAGGATTTGAGGAACCTCTCGAAATAACGATTCCACTCATAAACGGTGATGACGTCATCGGCGTCCTCGAACCACTCTCCGTCATAGGCCGACAATACATGGCCGTTGTCCCGGTGCCACTTTTCTTCGGCCTCGTCGAGGCAGTCCCCGCAGCAGTAGGTCTCTCCTGTAAGGTCTGAGTAGAATCCCTCTCCGTCGACGAAGAACTCTTCGCAGCGGTCGCAGCAGCAGAGGCCGTTTCCTTCCGGATCTTCCGCATTATATCCAGCGTAGAAATACTCGCCGTTGACCTCAATGCAGTCTTCCTCGAAACACGTCTCCCAATGGTAGCAGCCTCGTCCGTCATAGACACGGGCGTCCGCAACCTGGTGGTGGTAGAAATAGTCGTCGCGTGTCTCCACATAGTAGGCGTCATCCTCGTAGATGTATTCTTGGTTGTACTCGGACCAGACGTCGCTGCTGTGGTCGTTGAAGTTGAGCTCGCTGTCCGTGACGTCAAGGTCGATGTCGCCACATCCATAGTTGTCGGCACGCTGAGCGTCGTAGTCGAAGCTCTTGAACGAGTCCTGATAGGACAGCGTGTCTCCGTTCTTAAGATGGCAGTCGATCCAGAACATCTTGTCCTCGAGGGAGTTTCCCTCGCAGTCCACGAACATTTTCTTTGCTCCGCAGCTCGCTCCAACGGCCTTGTGTCCGTCGATGTGCCCGCCCTGTATGAGGGCGGAGACAAGCTGACGCTGCAAGGACGGGTCGCAGGACTTGGAATACTGGCGCTCTGCCAGCCTCCAGATCCTGTCGCTGCCCACCTCGTGCACCTCGGTAAAGACGATGCAGCGTGCGTAGATCAGGCCGTTCTTGTCAGCCAGGTACGCAGCCTTCGCCTTCACAGCGTCACGATAGAACGTCCACTGGTCGTCTCCGACCATGCAGGAGCCGAAGCTGCCGGAATCCTCGTCGTAGCCGGCACAGCTGTGTCGGTCGTAGATGGCCTCGAAGTTGTCGTCGACATGGAGCTCGTATTCCGTGTCTCCGATGCATCTCCTGGCATGGTCTATCCATTCGGCCACGAACTCCTCGGACATCCACCGGTTTATCTGCTCGGGGAGATTTTCCGTGATGACGTTGCATGACAGGATGTGGTTGAACATCTTGCCCGCCTTCATCTTGAAAACACGACCCTTCTCGATGTTGCGGTAGCGGATGGCGTTGAGCGTGCCGTCCTCGCAGAGACCTTCCATAGAGTCGGTCTCGAAGGAGTTGGAATGGAAGTAACGTCCGTTGAGCTTCAGATAATGGATGGAACCGGGAATCCTCAGCTCTTCATCCTCGAGCAGGCTGTAGACGTAAGTCTTCAGCGTCGGCAGCGTCTTGCACGTCAGAGGCGAGAATTTTTCTGAGTAACGATAATGATTGTAACTCATCTGCTCGTTGAGTCTGATGAGAATGCGACCCATAAGTCTCTCGCCGGTAAAATTACAATTAGTGTTGCATGACTCCCTGCGCCGCCTGTAGTGTCTCTTCATCTCGGCCAATCCCTGAATGAAAATGTACCTGATGTGAGCCTTGAGGAATCTCCTGTCCTTGTACAGGGCGAGGAGAATCTTGTTCTTGCGCGACTTGACTCCATTGCCGTGTTCGACAATACCGAATAGTTCCTTGAACTCTTCGTAGTCCTTAAAACTGTAGTAAAGCATATAAATCCTTTCTTTTAGTTGGTGAATAATGTTGTCGTGGCTGCACACGCAGCCGTAGAGACTCATCTGGCGTCCGTCTGGAGAAGACGGAGATCGTAGAGATCGTAGAGATTGTAGAGATTGTCGTCCTCCGTTACGCTGCACGAGAAATGGTACATACTCTCAGTTATGCGCAGGTCTTTGAACACCTCCTCGTCAGAGTCGGGATCGTCATCCCTCGCCGTACTGAGCGCAAGCTCGCGCTTCTTCTCATAGAACTTTGCAGCGTCCTCCATGTCGAGGAAGCTGTCGGAAGTCACATACACATCTCCATGAAACACATGGACATAAACTACATTGTACACTTTCATAATTGTAAGAGTTGGTTATTAGCGGAGCCGTTCGGCTCCTCAGAGACTCCTGTACACATTGTACGATACATAAACACATACCGCCGTCACGATCAAGGCAGACACGCATGACGCATAGAGCCATGCAAACACAGACATCGCCACCTCTGGCACTGCCGAGAAAATAATCTTCTTCATATCGTTCAATATTGGTTAAAAAGTCAGCACAGGCAGGTGAACGAACGAAAAACCCCACCCATGCCGTAAGAGACTAAGCGAACCTGCTCTCGTAGTTCGACACGTTCAGCTTCATGCGACGTGCGAACGCCTGAGCCCATCCACGATAGACATAGAGATTGGACACTCTGCGCCAGCGGCCGTCCGAATCGGTCAGCCTGGCCACGCACCATCCACCCTTGTCGTGGACAATCTTGTAGATACCTTTTCCGTAAATCATAACAATTCAGGTTGGTTAAACATAGCGGGAGCTTCTGCTCCCTGAGACTAATACTCGATGAGGACGTCTCTCGTCCGCTCGTTGATGAACTTGCAGTGGGAGATGTCACGGAAGTCGATGCCGATTTCCCGGAAAAACTCCTCGTAGCGGCTTGTCAGCCACGGGCTCTCCTTGAGCATGCGCAGGGCGGTGAAAAACGTGGTGACTTTCTCGACGGTCATCCTCACAGTCTTGTGAAGGCCGTTCTTCAACGTGACGATACACTTGAAAATTGCGGTCGTCTTCAGTTCCGGATTGATAATTCTTTTTCTCATAATCGTACTTTTTAGTTGGTGAAACAATCGTACTCCCCAGACGGGGAGCTGGAGACTATCCCTCTGCCATCGTACGCTCGATGCGCTCTATCTCCTCGGTGTAGTCGCGCAGGAACTTCCTGCCTCTGTCGGAATCGTTCAGCCAGATGCCGAGCCATACGAAATACACCATACCAGCCGTGTTTATCCACAGGCTACCCTCGCTGAAGACGGCCACGACGGGCACCACTGCGAGGAACGCACACAAGTGCAGCAAAATTCTCTTTCTCATAATCGTACTTTTTTCAAGTTGGTTAAAATTCGTAGACGGGAGCAGGTCTCCCTGACATCCCGCCCGTAGTCTCTCCCACTTCGTTCTTTATCGTACTCGCTTCTCCTGGGACTCTCCGTTTCCGGACATCTTTGCCCCAACCGTGGGATGTGGCAGTTTTGTGAATCGTACTGCCAAACCATTCTTTATCGTTCGGGTCTTGCACCCTAAATATCTTTCGTTGCAGCCGTTCTCCGTACTTGCGTACTCGTTCGGCCCGACCATCCTAAAGTGATTAAATGTGTTGTCGTACTCGTCGACGGGAACCACCACGACAGAATCGCTCATCTGCCGTACTGCACAGGGCAGTCGTTCTCGGCCAGTAGCCAGCCGTTATTATCGTACTCGCTCACGCGAGGAATAATAGACTAAAAGAATATGATTTATTCATGATAAGCCCTCGCCGTGCATTCAGCGGGTGGGAATATCCTCTCACGTCACCGGCTAATAAGACTCAGTCGTTCTCTTGCTCTCGCTCAACGCCTATCCGTTCACCTGACCCACATCTGCATCTTGACTTGCGACCGCTATCTCTCTCTCAGCGCTCCGTTCCGTATCGTACTTGGCTACGCATCCTGCGCTGGTCGCCCGTGGCTTCGGTTCGCCGTTCACGGAACACGTCCGTCACGGCTCAGCCTGCGTATCGGCTGCGGCTCCTCCTACTCCGTACAGAGTACGTCATCGGTCTCCGCATACGCTCTAACCGCTTGAATGCTGTTCGTCCGGGCTTGCAACCGGCATCCCGAAGGATGGCCACATTACAGGGAGTCACACTCCCTGTGCTCTGTGTCAGATTTGGGAAATCACGTCCGCTATCATCAGCGCCAGCGACACCGCAGCGCTCAGCGCTCCCACGACGATCCCGATCCTCGCAAGGATGACTATCTTCTTCTCGCTCATATCGTTCAGTATTCTATCGTGTTGTTCATCAGCCCGTTCCAGAATCCCATGAGGTCCTTCACGCTGCTGTCGTTCGTGGTCAGGCAGATGTCGCTCGCCATGTTGTTCTTCTTGATGTATTCCGTATTGAGCTCCACCATTTTGCTGACAATCGTGTCAGCGTATTTCCGTTCGAGGGATTCGGGGATGCTCACGGGAAATTGCTCGTAACAGATTCCAGGGTACGGGATTTCCCTGCGGTAGCGCAACAATATCCAGATTGTTCGCTCGTTCCGTTTGTTCGTTCGTTTACTCATATCGTTCGTTCGTTCATATCGTTCGGGCTGTTCGTTCGGCTCGCCCGTTTCTCCGTCACGTCTGCATTTATAGAGGCTTGTGACTCTCAGGGGATCAGATCCCTGGCTGCATTACCGGAAAATAAACACAAACAAGGAGAGGGACAGGTTTTTCCTGTCCTCTCCTTATTAGGTCGGTGTGTGCTATCTTACTTTCCCGTAAGCATTGCCAATAAGGCCTGTTTTTGCTCTAAGGTCAAGTTAGCGAACTCTTTGTTCAAGTTGTTGTTAGCTACTTTCTCCTTGTTCAGCCGATAGCGTATATAAGTTGCAATGGCGGTTTTGTCATCGGTGGTGGGCACTAAATACCATTTTACACCATCAGATTCAAAGGTTTTCACCTTGTCCATATTTTCCGGACGGCTGTCGGTTACTTTGTATTTGCCGTTTTCGGTACGCTCACATACCGCTTTGATAAAGTTTTCACCCGTCACCAACTCAATAACTGAGTTCACACTTTTGAGAAAACTTTCTTTCGTTGTCTCTCTTACTACTCTACCGCTCTTTTCGTTGTTAGCAGTCTTTGTTACTTTTGCCATAATTGAAAAATTTTTTGTGTCCCCTCTTGTGGGTGGTAGGACTTGCACCCTTATTGATTTCTTTATGCAAAGTTACGAAAATATTTCGATATTTGCAATACTTTTGATATATTTATGTCGATATAATTTTCCGGTTTGTACAAAAATATTTATCAAACGTCGACGAAAAGAGTATGAAAAAGTTTTTACAATTAGAATATTCTAATTGTAGAATTTTCTAAATAGGAGGGGAAGCGGCGTGCCGGAAAAATTTTGAAAAATGTTTACAATATAGGGTCTGTGTGGGCACACAGAACCTATATTATAATATATAATATAGGTGGGCATGTGAAAAATATTTTACAATAAATTTGCTGAAACTGCCTACATACTGGGGTTTTAGAGAATTTCGAAATGAAAAATCTTTACAAGAAATCTTGTAAAGAAATTTCATAATACGGGGTACACCCCCTTGGGCTGGCACACTTTTTGCGCGCGGTCGCCTCTCGAAAATTTTTTCCCCCGTTTTTCAACTATAATTAACAGTTATTAACACGATTTTCTACCATGAGTATTATCATACACTCCCTATGTATAATAATTATATGTATAATATATATCGTACATATTAAAAATATTTAATTATACTATGTTTTTATAGAAATAGTGTGTGATATTACTGATATTTTCGTATCTTTGCAGGTGTTTTGGTATAACGCGATATAAATAGGAACATGCATGCATAAATAAGGGTTTGGGGTTTTGCGGGTTTTTGCTCATGAAAATCTCTGGAAACCTCTGTGTTTATCGGCATTTCGGGTTCCGGGTTATCGGTCACTCCTTAAAAACCGATCGCTCATATCGCTCACTAATTGTTCCTTTTTGAGTTTTTTGTGAAGGACAGCGGTGTAATAGACCAGGTGTTCGGCAGTATTGTCAAGGAGTCGATGGCTGAGTGCTACGACTTTGCCCATCTGCGTGGCCGTTGGGGCTACAGGAGCGGTGACATATACCAGCAGAACCTGTTGCTGATGAACAAGAACGTGCGTGCGCTGGCCCGTGCCTGTCCCGTTCTGTACGGTGAGGGTGAGTACTGGCTCTTCGACGGCAGGATCTACGTCCCCGTGAGGGAGGAGCTTGTCATAGAGGCGTTCTACAGGATGGTGGAGTACCTTGAGATCATGCCTGCCGTGCAGAACAAGGCTCTGGCGAAGGTCTTCACGGACAACATCAGGTACTACAACCCGATGGTGCAGTCGAGGAACCTGATAGCCTTCGAGAACGGTGTTTTGGACATCAGTCCGATCCTGAGGGGCAGCAAGCCCGTCTTCCATACGGAGTTCTCCCCGAACTTCCATGTGACGTACTACCACCCGTACAGGTACGACGAGCAGGCGAAGTGCACGAAGTGGCTGAACTTCCTGCACGAGGTCCTTCCCGACAAGAACTCGAGGGTCATACTCCAGATGTTCCTCGGCCTCGGTCTCATAGACTCCAGCGAGGTGTACCTGCCCTATGAGGGGAAGGATGCCTCGAGGGTCGAGCTGTGCCTCCTGCTCATAGGCAGCGGCGGCAACGGCAAGAGCGTCATCTACAGGACGGCCAGGGGCGTGTACGGCTCCGAGAGGATCTCCGACGTCCCGTACGTCGAGCTGACGATGACGGGCGACGAGGGCATGAGGGCGAGGCTCCCGCTCAGGCACAAGATCTTCAACTGGTCCACGGAGGAGGACTCGCGGAACTTCTGTAGGAGGAACACGAGCACCTTCAAGAGGATCGTCTCGGGCGAGCCGGTGATGGACCGCAGGCTCGGCGGGAACATCACGAAGAACGACAACCTCCCGTACCTCGTGTTCCACCTCAACGAGCTTCCGTACCCGGACGACCAGAGCCTCGGGTTCATCAGGAGGTTGCAGTTCATAAGCTTCGACGTCACCGTTCCCAAGGAGAGGAGGAACCCGCACCTCGCGCAGGACCTGATAACGAACTACCCCGGCATCTTCAACTGGATCGTCAGGGGCGCCTGCGACGTGGTGAGGCGGCGCTTCGTGTTCCCTCCCAGCGAGGGGCACCGCAGGCAGCTGCTGCTGACGCAGCTGAGGAGCAACCCCGTCGTGGCGTGGGTGAACGCCTACGGGCTCAGGTGGGAGATGCGCGCCAAGAACGAGACGTCGGTGTGGATACAGTCGTCGGACATCATGGCGAGCATAGAGGCGTTCTGCCAGGACAACGAGATGGACGCCCCGTCGGGTCAGAAGGTCGGCGCCACGCTGAACAGGCTCGGCTTCTCCAACAGGCGCAGGTCCGCCGGCAAGGAGTATCAGGTCTTCGGGTGCACGCCCGACCATATCAGCAGGCCCTTCGTGATCTCCAAGGAGCGCATAGGGCTTGAGTACGTCGAGGAGAAGGGAACGTTCATCAGGGAGGACGATTAGCATGGCAAGGAAGAAGAGAAAGATCGTGATGGGGCTTACGCGCCGTGAGGAGGCCGACGTGATCGACTTCATTGACAGGACCTTCGGCGGTAAGGACGAACGCTTCCGCGCGGAGCAGTGGATGGCCGCCGGCTACTATATCGTGCTGGCGGCGATGAAGATGCTGGTCAGGCAGGGGGTGACGCTGCCCGACGCATACAAGGTCGCCTGTGACGGCTTCGGGGACCTCTTCGAGTACGTCATGGCCGACTTCGGCGAGTTCAGGGACCTTTATGTGAGCTGTCTTAACGGTGATGCGTCATGAGGAAGGGTGGTAAATTCGGCAGGCTATGATACTCGGGAGTCACAATTCATGGTCGTACCTCCCCGTGAAAAGGTGGTGGATGAGGCCGCTGGCGTTCATGGCGCGCTGCCAGTCCGTCGACATCAAAAGGCAGTACGAGCTCGGCGTCAGGTGCTTCGACCTGCGGGTGCGCTTTGAATACGGACAGTTCCTGGTCGCACACGGCATAATAGAATACGACATCGACAGGGAGGCTCTGAGGAAAGACTTGGAGTGGATAGACGCCAGAAAGGACTGTATGGTTAGGGTGCTGCACGAGGTGAGGACAAAGAAGCAGTATGAAACCACATCGAAGATCTTCTTTGAGAGCTTCTGTTATGTTATTCAGTCGGACTACAGGAACATCCGGTTCTGGAACGGCAGGAACCTCTACAACGAGGAGAAGGACTACGACTTCGGATGGGAGCCGTCCAACGACGGGAAGTACGCCTCCGTCTGCCCGCCGTGGCTCGTCGACGACTGGTGGCCGTGGCTGTATGCTCGGCTGCACAACAGGAGGAACCTCGAAAAGGGGACCGACAAGGAGGTTTTATTGATAGATTTTGTAGACATAAAATGAGAACAGTTATGGAAGAGAAGAAGACATTGAGTTTCGGGAAGAGATACCGGGTTGGTAACTTCCAGGTGATAAAGATCAACAAGGTGCTGCGCCGTCAGGAGGTGGCTGAGCTGCGCAACCAGCTCGGCATACCCATGGAGGAGCGTAAGAAGCTACAGCGGGCGCAGCTGCCGTTCATCAAGGTTGAGGCCGTCAGCGGCGTCTGGGCCGTGGAGTTTTCCTGCGCCACGTCGATGTACCGCTTCATAGACATCCTGCTCGCCCGTGCCATAGAGGCCGAGGAGAACGGGGAGAGGCTCGACATCAACAGCGTCGCGGACTTCGCGCACATCTTCAGCATGATGTTCACCGACACGACGATACTCGGCGACGGCCAGTACCTCGCCGACAAGGGGAAGGCGCTGAGGGGTCTCCTTGACCGCCAGAATGCCGAGGATGTGAGTCAGGAGGATGATGACAAGGAGCTTGACCAGATGGAGGCCGACGAGGAGGCAAAGGCCAATATCATCGACATGGCAGGACAGATAGGAAAGGAGGCCGGCGATGAAGGTAAGTGACAGGATCTTGAACATCATCGAGGACCATGCGTGCATCACGCAGTTCCTCGACCAGGTGTGCTGTGCGCTCGAGAACGGCGACACGGACATGCCGAACTTCGTACCTGTGCTCCATGACACGCTCGTCACGGACCAGCTCAGCATAATCGCAAGGAACCTTACGGAAAGGAGGAAGAGGGATGAAGGTGATAGGGGTTGATCCGGGCGAGTCCGGCGGCATTGCCGTCATTGACCACGCCCACAAGGTGATAGAGGTATCGAACATGCCCGACACGCCCATGGACATCCTCGAGTTCCTGAGGAAGTACGATCCGTCGGAGACCATAGTCTACCTTGAGGATGTCGGAAAGGGCATGCCGGGCCAGAGCTCGTCTGCCACGGCGAAGTTCGCCCGCCACAACGGACACCTCGAGATGGCGTTGCTGGCGCTCGGCATGAGGACGGTGAAGGCCACCCCTCAGAAGTGGCAGAAGATGTACCAGCTCGGCAAGAGCGGAGAGTACGGGAAGACCGAATGGAAGAACCGTCTCAAGGCGAAGGCGCAGGAGCTGTTCCCCGACCTCGGCAAGAAGGTCACGCTGAAGACCTGTGACGCCCTTTTGATAGCATTGTATGGTATTAGAAATGAGTTCAGACTGGACAATGATGGAGTTCTTTGACCATAGACAGCTGAAGGGTATGTGGCACAGCGAGGGCCTTGTCCCGGACAATGCCGTCCTTGTCACCTATCCTGACGGCGACCAGTATCTGTATGTGTTCTATGAGGAGAAGAGGACGACGTTCTACACGTTCTGCCAGGCATCGTGCATATTGTCGTCAGGCAGCAACAGGGACAAGTGATTGTTAAATACAGGATTATGGTTGAATTAAAGGAATTTATCCGTGTGACGTCCATATATGACGGGATGCCTGCCCTCATACGCTCCGCGTGCATAGAGAGCGTCGAGGACAACGCCGAGCAGCGTAACGGCGACATGATAAAGCTGCCGTGCAGGACGATATACTACTCGGGACACAGCCTCGACGTCATCGAGGGCTTCGAGGAGATAGTGGACATGATCTACAGGGCGGAGATGTAATGGCTAAAAAGAAGGATACCGTTGAGATGCACCGCTGCGGGGAGTGTGCCAATATCACTCCCGTGACGCGCTTCCATACGCTGAACATATACGGCGAGCCGACGCTCGGCACATGTCCATACTGGACTCTGAGCAAGTGTACGCTGCTGTCGTGGATGAGCCCCTGCATTCACTTCAGGCCGAAGGGCGGTTGACGGCTATGCCGAGCAGTACACCTCAACCCTGTACTCGATGTTGCAGACCGAGTACAGGCCATCCGTGAAGACCTGCCGGCATGCGCTCCTCCTTTCGGAATCCGACATGTCTATGGCATGCAGCCACGAGTCCACGACGTCGAGGTCCGTCAGCGTCACGCCCCGCATTGCGAGGATGCTCACCGCGTTGTCGGCAGGTTCAAGGCTTGTCGTCATTGCACGGTCTCCCCAGCAGCTCCACGGCCTTGCGCATCAGGAAGCCTATCGTCCATGCGAAGTCCTCCGTGTAGGGCCTGACGTAATAATGTTCGCAGATGGCCGACGCGGCATGGTACAGCTCGTGCGTCACCGTGTCCCAGAACTGTTCCCCCGATGTCGCGTTGCCGATGAAGACGAGGCTCATCCTGATATCGTCCCTCGATACACACATTCCTGTGTTTTCCCGGAACAGCAGTATGTCGACGGCCGTGTCGAGGCTTCCTCCCCGCATGCCGAACGACATCATTGCCGCCCTCATCTCGTATTCGTCGAGCCTGCGCAGGTCCGAGCACAGGATGACGCCCCAGTCGTCATCGACGTTTATGTAATCCTTCCTCATGGCCTATATGAACCGTTCCCAGTAGACGGGTATCCCTGCGTTGCACATCTTTGCCACGAAGCACGCGAGGACGTTCGACGGGTCGCCGTCCGGATCCATAAGCGTCTCCTCGACGTATGTGGACCGCTGCTTGTCCGTGGTCATCGTCTTCGGGTAGTCTGCCACGCTCATCATGAACAGATACCATGCCGTGTATATGTACCTGTCAGGTATGCTGACGCCGTTTGCACGGAGTATCTCCGCCACGTCGTCCACCGACCGCTGCGCCACGGGCTTCATCGTCCCTGTGGCGGAGTCCTTCGTCTCCATGTTCCCGATGGCCCATTTCGCCAGCTTACGGCTGAATTGGCCGTGATAGAGGTCCTGGTACATGGCCTCCTCTTCTGAAATATACTGTCTCATTCTTTTGAAAGTTTATGGTTGATTACTTGAACCCGGGGGCATCCCATGACGGGACACCCCCTTGTCGTTGATTAGATGAACCTGCCGCGTGAGTCGCGTGAACGGCGGTAGTGCTCCTCGCCCATGTCGTCCTCGGAGTCTTCCCATCCGTGCCTGTAGCCCTCACGGTAGCCTTGTTCGTAGCCACCTCTCATGCCGATGCCTTCGTGTGTGCGGTATCCTCCACGGTAGCCGTGGCGCATGTTCCCGCGCATCTCTGAGCGCATCTGCTCCTTGTCGCTGTCGTTGATGATGATTACTGGCATAGTCTTAACATTTTAGGGACTCAGTTCTTGGACGCCGGCTCGAAGAAGTCGTTGAGCCTCGAGAGGATCTGGTCGAGTTTCTTGTCCTGTGCGTCCTGACGCTCCTCCAGCTTCTGTATGACCCTGGCCTGCGCCTTGTTCTCCGCATACTGCGGGTTGAGCGTCTCGACCATTTTCTCGTACACGGGGAGTGCCTCCTCGTGGTACGGGGTCATCTCGACATGCTTCCTTGATTCCTGCATCCTTGCGTCGATGGCCTGCAATGTGGCCTCCCTGCTGATGCTGACAAACGTGTTGCCGTTGTTGTATGTCGAACTCTCCGCGCTGACGGGGAGGTTGTTGAACGGCACGTCGCTGCCGTCGATGGAGACGACCACGTCCACGATATTGTTCTGCCCGTTCATGGCGGCCAGTCCGTTGAGGATGTTGGGCGTCTGTGTCTGATACGGCATCTTCGGCTCGCTCTTCGACTTCACGACACCAATCTGCAAAACAGGCTTCTTGCCTTCGTACCTGTTGAGTACATAAAACGGCGAACCAGCGCCAATACTGTTGAAATCCATTGTTTGAACCTTTTTAATGTTGATACTCCCTGATTAGGTTGCCGCACTCCCGGTTGTCGTGGTGGGTGTCAGCGCCGAAGCGATACGGTCTACCACGAGGTCGGCAACGCCTGTCGCCCACAGTGTCGGTACGGCCGTCATGCTGTTGTTGGGCAGCGTGATGGTGGCAGGCTGGCTGCGCTTGATGGCCTCCACCTCGTTGGAGATGGCGTTGAGCTGTGCGATGACTGGCGCGACGCTCTGCTGTGCGACGGCTGCGGTGTACTTCTGCGACTCCAGCTCTGCGACCTTGGCGGTGAGGGCTGTGATCTCGCGGTCCTTGCGGCTCGACTCCATAGCGTCGATCTTGTTGTCAAGGGCGAGGAAGTTCTTGTTCATCGTGTCGCTCAGGCTGTAGGTCTGCTGACAGAGTGCGAGCTGGTCGGCTGCGCTCTTTGCGGCGATCGACTGCTGTACTCCGTTGATTCCCTGTGACAGGGTGTTCGTCTGCTGACACATTGCCAGTTGGTTCTGGCAGCAGCACTGCTGGAACTGTGATGCGAGGCTTGCGTTGCCCGACTGGATGGCGTTTACCACCTGCAGGGCGTTCATGCCCTGGTTCGCGGCGATCGTCGCAAGCGAGTTCTGTACGTTCTGTACGGCTGCGTTTACGAGGTTGAAGTCCTGTCCGAGGGTTGTCGCAAGGCTCTGGATGGCCGTGCGTGACGCCTCGCCCTGGTTGGTTACTGCCTGCATGATGAGGTCGCGGCCCGAGTCGTTTGCGAGCTGGTTGCTCAGGAATGCTGCGCCACCGCCGTTGTTGCCGCCGAATCCGTTTCCCCATCCGCCGTTACCCCATCCGAACATGGAGGCGATGATGGCGAGTCCGAAGAGGTCTGCGATACCGTTCATGCCGTTGTTGCCGAACAGTCCGTTACCGCCGCCCACGGGAATGCTGAAGGGGATGCCGCTTCCTGCATTGCCGTCTGGAATTTGATAAATTTCTGCCATAGTAGTTGAAATTTGGATTGTTAATAATTAAAGTTTACTCTGTCGCTGCGCATTGACAGGGCAAATTTAGCAACCGTATGGCTATTGTGCAAGGATTACGGCGGATAGACGCTGCTCAAAACGTGCAGTCAAGTATCATCTTCCCGATGATCTTATACACTTTACGCTCGCAGATACCGTACTTTTCGGAAAGGTGGGCGATGATGTATGTCGTCTTATGACCCATCTCCTTCATCATGTCAAACTCCTCTACCATTTGGAGATGCTGATAATAATCCATACAAATGCCGCGTTCGTGCAGCATTTTCATCAAAATTTCCCCAATTTTTATTAATTCTTTCACTTTCATAAGTGCAAAATGTTGGTTGATTAATATTATTTTGTTACTTTTGCACCCGTCTCACCACATCGCGGAATAAAAGAAACCCCACAGACATGGAAGTTGGGTATAGTCCCCCGCCCCATGCCTGTGGGATTTTTCGTAAGAAATGTGGTGAGATACTTTTTTATGAAAGCGGGGGACCTTTTCTATTCCCCTGCCTTGTACGCCTTCTTGTACTTGCACTCGTTGCACCTGGAGCGCAGGCAGTACTCGCATGACATAGGATAGTCGACAGGTAGGTAGTAGTGGATCGTCTGGTTCTCGTCCTTCACCTCGTCCTGCTTCATCCGCGTGACGTCCACGATGAGCTTGTTGGTGTCGAGCCATTCCTTGCTGCCCACCGCCATGCCGGACTTTGCCGTCTGTAGGTCGTAGAGCATCTGCTCCTTCGACATGGCAGCACCGAGGACGTCCTCACGCTCCTTGTTCGTGGTGTTCTTGATGGCATCCTTCTGACGTTGTGACAGCACGCTCCTCGTCTCGTCGATGCGGTTCTTGACGTGCTCGTTGTCAAGGAGCTTCTGAACCTCCTCCTTCAGCGCACGCTTCACCCATGTGGAGCCCTTGTGGAAGGCGACGATGAATGCGTCGGACGGCTCCCATCCGACCGCCACGAGGTCTGCGAACGCAAGCCCCTCTGCCGATAGCTTCAGTGCCTTGCATATCTTCTCTGTCTTCTGTGATACCTCAAGCTCCATGTCTTAGTGTGTTTGGTTCCACTGCTGCCAGTTGTTCTCGCCGGGCCTGTTCCCCCACTTGTCGGTCTCGCGCCTCTTGTTGCCCTGACCGGTGTTGACGTCCTGGCCTCCTGCTGACGATGCCTTTATCTCGCGTATCTTCTCGTCCGTCTGTACCTTGATCTTGTCGAGCTCAGCCTGCTGGTCGAGCTTGCGCTTCTCGAGGTCCTCGTGTATGATGCGCTCTATCTCGTCGTTGCGAGAGTACTTCACGATGCGCTCCGATGCCGTCTGGTGCGAGAGGAACCCGTTCTGTACGGCCGTTGCGAGGTTCGTGGTGAGCTCCTGGTCATTCTGGTGGATGTACGGCTCTATCCATGCGTTGACGGGAAGGGCAAGCAGCGATGCCTGGCAGTTCTTCTCGAAGCCGTATCCGTACTTGACGAAGTAGACGCAGTCGTTGATGAACGGCTGGAGCTTCTGTGCGTCGTGGATGGCCTGCTCGATGGCGGGAGAGAACAGCAGCTTGACGGCCACGCCCGGCAGGTCTCCTGACTTCAGCTCAGGCGGCTTCACGCCGAAGGACTGCTCGTAGATCATGTCGTACAGGAGCTTCAGCTGCGTGTTGAACGCTGCGGACACCTCTGCCTTCTGGAGGAATCCGGCATCGCCCTTCTCGTCCTGAATCTCGATGTACTTCACGGCTCCCGTTATCTCGTCCGGCTTGAACTCCACGCCGTCGCCCTTTGACCACATGATCGGGAAAGCGTAGGCCCGGTTGTTCTCGCAGAAGTAGGAGAACGCCTCCTCGTATGTCTCGATGGTCTCCTGTGACGGTAGGAAGCATGCGCCTCCCTCCTCGCGGTGGTACGCCACGGGCACACGGTCGAAGCCGTGCTCCTTCTGGTAGTATATCTCGTATCCGCTGATGCCGAAGAATTCCTTGATCTTCTCGAGTACCTTCTGGGTCCTCGTCTGTGCCACGGAACGGCGCGCGCGGTACAGGTATTTCTCGTCCCATATCTCGACATACTCCGACGAGTAGCGCCCGTTATCGTCATAGTCTGCGTACTTTCGTGCGAAGAGCTCCATCTTGCCCGTTATGCTGTCTCGGTGCGGGTATAGGGTGTCACCTTTCATATATGACATGACGCGCGCCCGCGCATGACCCTCCTCGTCGAAGTAAAACGCTATGGCGGCGTCGCCGACAATCTTGTATTCCGTGAAGTCGTAGAAGTTGTACTCCATGTCCATGTCGAGCCATCCCTGACGGAATGTGACGAAGTCGGTCTGCTTCTCCTCCTCGGTCCTCTCGCTGCCCACCTTTCCCGACAGCTCGAACTGCATGTCGTTGCCGGTGATGTGCACGCGCTGCTTGGTCGCTATGACGTGCTGGAACGCGAATGCCGTGCGTATGATCGGCTGGACGTATATCCTTCCTGTCTCCGGGTTCTTCTTCACCACGTCTGGATAGAGCTGCGGATCGTTGATAGCATGTCCTGAGGGGTAGTACATCCGCAGGAAGTCGGCCTGCGTGATGATGCGCATCATGGGGTTGTCGATAGGCTCGTAGACCTTCTGACCCCTTCTTACCACACGGTGTGCCTTGTAGCCGTTTGGCATTATCTCGTAGAACGGCTCCCGTGTAAGGATTTCCTTGTAGTTCGGTTTGATGTTATCCATATCTGTTTACCTTAAATTTATATACACCATGTGCCTTTTGCCTTCTTGTGTTTCCTCTTCGTGTTCAGCTCAAAGATGAACCTGAAGAGCAGGGACTCGAAGAAGTCAGGCGAGTGCCCGATGATCTTCTTCATGTCGTCCTTAGAGATGAGCTGGAAGGCTTTCCCCGTAGACTCCTTCGTGCGCCGTATGCACTTGCGTTCGCGCATGAGTATGTCCTTGAGCCTCGTCTTCCCGTATCCGTGCCCGTCGAACGTGCGGTCGAGGAGATGACGGTCTATGGACATCTCCCCGTCGCGCAGGGCCTTGTACAGCATGACCGCGCACTGCGCCTTGAGGTCCTTGTACAGCTTCTTGTATCCGTCCTGCTCCTTCTCCGACGGTGCTATCGGAGCAGCCTGGTTGATGAATTTCACCGCGTCGGGCAGGTGTCCCTCGAGTATCTGCCCCACGCCCTGAAAGTCGTATGTCAGGTTCTCCTCTGCCACACCCCACTCCACGAGCTTCGCCTTGAGGACGTTCTCGAGTGTCTTGGAGTCGTAGCGGCAGACGTACACGTCGACGATGTGCTTCCCCTGCCAGAGCCACATGACGCAGTTGTCGCCTCCCTGTAGCGCTATGTCCGCAGTGGCGTACAGCGTGTCGTCGTCGGTGTTCTGGTATGCGTTGTCGTAGAAGTTCAGCATGTCGTCCATCTTGATGAGGTCGTCGCCAGCGGAGCGGAACTTCCAGTTTCCGTCGAGGTCCCTGCTCTGCTGTTCCTCGTCCTGGTTCATCAGGTTGGCGAGGTACTCCGGGTTGGACTTCATCAGCTTCTTGTTGTCCTCGAGCTTTCCCTCCACGAACGCCACGGACTTGATTGACAGCTCCGCAGGCGTGCCGAACTCCTCGAAGGCCGGCTTCCAGTGCTTGAGGATGTCGTCCCTGCACAGGTCGTAGACCTCATCGCGGCTGTCGCCCCACACGATCTCGTTGACTTCGTTGCCTGGCATGTAGCAGTATTTTATCATGCCGTCCCTCTCCGGTATGGGATAGCCCTCCTCGTCGAGCCATCCTCCGTCGTCGAGGAACTTCGCCACCCACGAGTCTGGATCGGGGTTGCAGGTCCCGATGAAGCGCGTGCGTATGCCGTAGGCGTTACGGTTGTCCGTCAGGAGGTACTTGAACTTCTTGTACGGACAGTGCGTTATCTCGTCGAGACCTATGTATGCGTACTGCTTTCCCTGGAACCTCTTCTTGAACGACTCGTATTCGCCCTCATAGTACGAGAACTTCAGCTTTGCGCCGCTGTAGAAGTTCCATGTCATGTCGATGAGCGACTTGTTGTACTCGCCGTATTGCGAATAGACCTCGTACGACACCTCCACGAGGTCTGCGAGGTCTGGTTTCTCGTTACGGAGTATGAGGCTCCTGAAATTCCTGTTCTGTACGTCCTCGAGTGTCTCCATCAGCAGGGAGTAGCTCTTCGCGCCGCCCCTCTTTCCTCCGTATATCAGAAGCTGCGCCGGAGAAGAGAGTGCATTCTCCTGGCTTCCCGCCTGCGCATAGATTGTGTTGGCGGCGTTGGCGTCACGCAGCGACTGTACGAACTCCTGTGTGTATACAGGCTCGCCATTCGGCAATTTTAGCCCTGAAAACACTCTCATTTTGTATAATTATACAATTTCTTTGCAAAAATACGCAAAAAAATTTGGAAGTTGCAAAAAAATTGCATATTTTTGCACAAAATTGGTATATTTATTCAAAAATCGTACCCGTGAGGGCCTGAAAATGTGTCAATTATGGTCAGTAGATTTGTTTTAGATTTATAATCCATTTCTTTGCAAAACCCGAGGCGTCGGGTATCCGGGGTTATAGCTCAGTCTGGTTAGAGCATCTGCTTTGCAAGCAGAGGGTCGTGGGTTCAAATCCCTCTAATTCCACGAAAGCAGGAAGGACCTGCAATCAGGATAACGTTATAAAAATTTTTAAGCATGGAAAGAGAAGAACTCTTACAGCAGGTTAATGAGAGCATTGAGGCTGACGGAAAGCAGCTGTCACCCTCGCTCAGTGAGGAATCCATCAATGGTGAGCTCGACGATGCATTGGAGGACATCTCCGACGACGAGGAGAACAACAAGAAGGTCGTATCGCGACTGGCAAAGCGTCTTCTCCGTATGGACGGTAACATCCACAGCAACGTATCGAAGCAGGTAAGCGACTACAAGAAGGCTCACCCCGGTGCGCAGAAGAAGCCCAAGGAGGGCGAAGGCAAAGGTAACGAGGACGGCAAGTCAGAGTACCAGAAGCTGCTCGAGCGCATTGAGGCGATGGAGACCGCACAGAAGCAGAAGACCGAGGCAGAGGCGAAGAACGCCATCGTCGCCGAGGTTAGCAAAGGCTTCAAGGCCAAGTTCAAGGAGGCCGGCATAGAGGTTAACGGTTATATCTTCCGTCAGACTCTCCGGGATCTCGAGATCCCCGACACTGAGGAAAAGGTGGACACCGCGTCCCTCGTGAAGGCGCTGGAGAAGGAGTACCACAAGAACCTGAAAGAAGCAGGTCTTGACAAGAAGGACACCTCCAAGCCGCGCTTCGGCAGCCGTGAGGGAGGCAAAGGCGAAAGTGCCGCCGACCGCTACTGGGCTCGCAAGGGCAGGAAGGAAGGTTGGAAAAAATAGTACCTCATAAGGTATGAAGATAGTGAGTAAGGATAACATTTTTTATTAACGAAAAAAAAGCATTACTATGGGAAGAATGGGTAACACATTCGGCAGCCAGACGGTAAGCGCAGGTCACGCCCGCAAGGTGTGGAGAGAGGTCAAGGACCAGTTCCCCGCAGGCGGTGTCGTGTCCAACCTGAGCGACTGGCTCTCCGGCGGGGTCGGCAAGATTCCCGCAGGTACGTTCTGCAAATGGTATGACGACGGCGCTAACGGCAAGAAGGTGGTGTGCTACACTGCCGCACAGATCAAGGCAGCCAGCGGCAACCCCGCAAGCCTCGGCATCAACGGCGCTACCCTCTATGACATCGACATCGAGGCAGGCGAGACCGTAGGAACGGCAACCGTCGTTTATGCTGGCGAGTACTATGACTTCATGATCAAGGACGCTGATGTCCGCACCATCGTGAAGGGCCTCGCTGCACTGAGTGAGATCAAGTTCGTGTCATAGGCACGGGCAAGTGTTTAACAAATTAAGACAGGAAACAGTTATGAATACTAATCCAGTAGGAATGTTTTCGGTGTTTGACAACGGTCTCGGCGGCCTTGACTGGCAGTCGTGGGTGGACCGCTACGAGGAGAAGTACGACGCCTTCGAGGTGGACGGCTTCGAGTTCGCCCCCACCACGTTGAACTACACCTTTGCGCAGCTCATTGCGAGCACCGGCGCAACGGCTCTGCCCACATGGGTGGATCCTGAGTCTCCTGGCTATGAGGCAGCCCTTAGAGAGCTGAGCGGCAGGACTGGCAACATCCCGACCGCAAAGCGCTTCTACCGCTTCAACCGCACCATCATCAACGAGCAGCTCCAGCTGATCCAGCGCTACGGCAACGTGGCCATGACCCCCGAGATGGAAGACATCTTCATGGGTCTGAACGATGAGGGTACGGACGGCCTCATCCAGATGTTCAACAACGCCCTGACACACATCCGCAACCAGGTTGTGTCCACGGGCCAGTTCGCCCTCACAAGCGTGAACAACCCGCGCGGCTTGCAGGGTATCACCATCGACTTCGGCATCGCACAGGACCACTTCGACGTCCTGACAGGCAATGACGTATGGTGGACAAGCGATACTCACGCAAGAGAAGGCTCTTCTTCCGATCCTCTCGGCTACATGAAGAACCGTGTGCGCTGGATCCGCAAGGTCAAGCACTACGCAGGCCCCATCAAGCTCGAGATCTCTCAGGACGATTGGGACGACCTGCTCCTCCACTCGAAGGTACAGTCACGCCTCGGCATCTACTTCTATCCTACGACCACCGACGGTGCAACCCGCATTGCCGCCATCCAGGACAAGAGCGAGGATGCCCTCAAGGCAGCCATCAAGGCCATCATCAAGGTCGACGAGATCGTGGTCAAGGACACCTATGCATTTGTGGACGCTCCCGGAACGGACGCCAACGGCGATCCCGACATCATCACCACCCGCATCGACAACTTCAAGGCAGGCAACATCGCCTTCATCCCGACGGGCAAGATCGGTGACATCCAGGGCGTGCAGCCGCTTTCCATCGGCTACGAGCCTGACAAGGTGGCATACTACAACGGCGGTCGTCTGCTCCTGACCCAGCGTGCAAACCCGAAGACACACTCAGTGTACATCGAGGGTGAGTTCGCACAGATCTGCGTGCCGAGCGTCCCGCAGTGGATGTTCATCAGCACCGTCGTAGGTGACGGCTCTTCTTCCAGCTCTTCTTCAGGCTCTTCTTCGAGCGAATCGAGTTCAAGTGAGTAAAGGATAGCGTATGGACTTCTCAAGACAAGTGAACTACAAGTCGGACTTCGACGTGCTCCTGCACGTTGTTGACGCGGACGGCAATGCTGTCGGCTTCCCGACATTCGATTTCGTTCTGGCGTTCACCTCGAGCGGCCAGAATAAGTTCGAGGCTGGTCAGGCCAACGGCTTCAAGCGCGGTGTGAGCGATGCAGACGGTGACATCCGTGTCGTCTTCAATGACCATCACCTGTTGCCCGGCACCCTCAACCTTGAAGTTCGCGCCGACGTTGAGAACGACATCTATCCTGACGGAAAGAAGCTGTATGTGTTTGAAGTGCCCACGAACATCACCCTGACCAGTGGCGCCGGGGAGGTGAGCACGGGCATCTCTATTGACGTTAACCTGCCGTTTGCCGTGGGGTCTGCCAGCAGCAGCTCCAGCTCGGAGGGCGGCAGCAGCTCTGAATAAACCAAAAGGAATCATCTTCGCATGAATACGAGTAACGATACCGCAAATGTTCGCACGGTCGGGGACTGGCTCTTCGGCTGTGTGAACTTTGCCGTTCCCGACGAAGCCGTCGTGAACATCGCCATGGACAGGAACTTCTCCGTCGACACCGCAGCAAGTGACGTCGACAGGGACAGCCTGAGGCTCATGAAGGCAGACCTTTTCAAGTGGATCGTGCTTGGCGCAGGTAAGGTGAACAACACCTCCGACACCGACAACGGCTGGAGTCACAGCGAGGGCGGCTATACGCTGTCCGAGTATGACAAGCAGCTGCTGATGGGCGAGGCCAACGCCATCTACGAGGAGCTTGAGCCCGAGAGCGTGTTCGGCAAGAAGAAGATCAGGATGCGGTCGGCAGGCATCATGCCCGCCTACCGTGACCTTGACGGAACGCCGTTACCAAGGAAGCCGCTATGAGAAAAACGAGAGTCGACAACCCGCGCTATCCGCACTACATACGGATCACCCGTAAGGTGGTGGCAGACTGGCTTGACGAGAGCAAGACGGAAGATGCGTTCACGGTGTACGCAGGCCCCGGCAGGAGCTATACGGACACCACGACGACGGGTGACGCGAAAGTGGACTCCAACAAGCGCAAGTGCTCCATCCCGGTGCGTTTCGACGTATGGGGCGGCAATGTCGACGGAATGCAGCTTGTGCCGATGAGCGGAGACATGGTATACGTCATCAAGGGGAACATCCACGAGGAGTGGGAGGTCAGTGACTTCGAGCCGGACAACGACCGCTCCGTGGTGTACGGCGAGCATAACAGGAACTTCAATGAGCAGTAGTCATGAGCAGCAACGGAAAGATAGCCATTAAAAAGGTCTTTGACAATGTTCGCAAACGGGCGGAGGAAAAGGCTGAGGGAAAGCTTGCAGGCGGCCTTATGCCACTGCTTGAGATGGCCTATTCCGAGCTGAAGGGCTACAGGCCGTTGACAGGTAACCTGAACAACTCACTCGGTGTTGCGCTTTACAAGGACGGCAAGTGTATTGAGGCTCACGGAAGCATCGAGATCACAGGCAGGCGTCCTGTCAGGACAACACTGAAGGAAGGAGACCTGTTCTGGGAACCTGTGACATGGAACGGAAACCACCTCGACGGACCGATACCGAAGACCGACTGGGTCGGAGACAAGAATATCTGGGCCGACGAGGAAGTCCTGAAGTGGCTTGAACGCTACGCTCCGACGAAAAAGGGATTCTCTTATCGTATCGTCAGTATCGTTGACTACGCAAAGTATCTTGAGACCAAGGACAACGTGAACGTGCTCAGCAGTCTTGCTGACCGTCTGCGCTCCATGGGAGGAAAGGTCGGCGACTTTAATCTCTGAAAGAAATGATCACACCGGAAGATATAAGGAAGACGATGGGGTTGCAGGCAAAGAAGGTCTGCGGCAAGATCTATCCGCAGGACAGGCCGAGCGCCGTCACGGAGAAGCTGACGGAGTTCATCGTGGTCTCCCTCCCCTACTCCGAGGTCAACAGGACGCTTGGCGAAAACGACGACTGGTGGCTTGACGTCACCGTCGTGTACGAAATCTTCGTCGCTGACATCAAGACGGCAGCGGATCCGAACCGGCTTGACGATGACGCCATGAGGCGTCTGCGTGAGGCTCTCCTTGGAACCTTCCCCGTTGTTGACGGCGAAAAGAGGTTCAAGATCGTGCGTCCACGCACTGTCATACCGGCATCCAGTGACGGCAACGGTTATCACTATACGCGCATTCAGGCAAAGATGACGACATTGGTTTAAGAATACAAGTAATTTAGTTTAACAGTTAAAAATAACAACGACTATGGCAACAAAGACAAAATCTGAATTGAAGGACGTTTTCAATGGCCCTTCGTCCTTGCTGTACCAGAGTGCAGCCCTCGGCAATCCGATGGTGCTGGACCCCGACTATGACGTTCCCGTCAAGGTCGACAGCATCGAGTTCGAGCAGGGTGAGCCTGACATCGAGCACTACAAGGTCATCGGCCTCGCCGGCGACTGGGTATCCTCCTCGGAGGCAGGTGACATCACCATCAGCTTCCGCGTCCCCACCAAGAGCACGGACATCCTGAAGCTCGCCTACGGCAACGACGCAGTGACCTCAAAGTCGCTGACCTACGGCAGCGGCTCGTTCACGGGCGACGGCGTTGTGCTGACCAACAAGAAGATCGTCGGCACCTGGGCCATCCTGAACGACACGGGCAACCAGCTCCTGATCCTGAACAACACCGCGCTGTACGCCAGCATGGTGATGGACTCTGACGCCAAGGGCGTGGTGGCCATCGACTTCAACGGAACCATCGAGTCGGACGGCTCCAACCCCGACATCCTGTTCCTCAAGAAACAAGGCTCCAGCAGCAGCGAGTAACACTTGCTGCGTGAGTGACTGAAAACCCGAGGGGCGGCGGTGACGAGAGAGCCGCTGCCCCTTATTCATTAACAAACGACAGAGATTATGGACGACTACAGGATTTGGGTAACGTACCACAAGGACGAGCAGGTCTCGCAGTATGGCCTGCACGACGATGACACGCACAGGATCTTTGCCGCCAACCGCGACATAGAGGGGAAGAACATCAACGAGATGAACCCGGTCTACAGCGAGATGGTGACGATGTGGTATGCGTGGAAGAACAACGTCAGGAGCCCGTACGTCGGCTTCAACCACTACCGCAGGCAGTTCAACGTGAGCAGGCTGCCGGGCAAGGGCGAGTGCCAGGTGTACAGGATCATCGACTTCGGCGGCATCAGCGTGTACGACCAGTATGCACGCTGCCATAATGTCAAGGACATGGATGCTGTCCTCTCGCTGCTCGACAAAAAGTACGGCAAGGACAACGCATATACGAAATACATCAGGAACAGCAATACCCTGATAGCGAACTGCTGCTTCCTGATGAAATGGGCTGACTTCACGAAGCTCTGCAAGTTCTTCTTCGCCATCCTCGACGACTTCTCCGCCATGTGCGGATGCCAGACGCTCGACGACTGGAGGAAGAAGGCGCAGGCCGACTTCGGCAACAACAGGCCCGATTACCAGACGAGGGTGCTATCGTTCCTTGCGGAAAGGCTTATCTCCGCGTGGATCAGCGTGAACCTCTCTCCATATATCGACGGCAGGAACGTGGCTGTCGTGAACTACAACACCACGAAGCTGACGGAGGCAGCCATCATGTCGCTGTTCAAGCACACGCCTGGTTGTCATGTCTACGTCTTCGACAACAGCGATGCGGAGCCATTCAAGACGAAGCTCCCTAATGTCGAGGTCATCGACAACACCAAGGGCAAGCTGGTGGACTTCGATGCAGAGCTTGCGAAATATCCAGACAAATGGGAGCGTGACAAGGTCAAGAGCAACTACGGCAGCGCCAAGCACTCGATGAGCATACAGAAGCTGATGGAGCTTATCCCAGGCGGATTCGTGCTCATGGACTCGGACGTCCTGTTCAAGCAGGACATCGGAAAGTTCTGGGACTACAACGTCGCATGCCTCGGCACAGAGGACTTGAAACACGGAGTACCCCTGCTCTTGCCGTTCCTATGCTGGCTGAACTGCGTGAAGCTCAACGAAAACGGCATCGGCTACTTCAACGGAGAGAAGATGTGGGCGCTGAGCGAAAAGGAGCCTAACCAGCACTACGACACAGGCGCATGGCTTCTCGAGGAGGTGCGCAGGAAAAGTCTTCCTGTGGAGTATGTGAACATCTGGGACTATGTCATCCATCTGGGTCACGGCTCATGGAAGGACAAGGACACCGACAAATGGCTTGAGGAGAACGCTGTCCTGTGGAAGTGAGACCGATAGACTACGTCGTGCCGATGGTGTTCCATGGCGACCCGTTGTGGCAGGAGGATTTCCGCAAGGTGCACCTCCGCTATGACGAGCGGAACAAGTACGACTTTGTGCGTTTCCGCAGCTGGGACACCGAGGAGCTGCTGATACGGTGCGTACGGAGGTTCATGCCCTTCGTGCGTACCATATATATCCTTCTCGCGCGTGAGAGCCAGAGGAAGCCGTGGATGGACGTAAACGGCATCAGGGTGGTCTACCACAGGGAGTTCATCCCCGAGAAGTTCCTTCCGACGTTCAACAGCTGCGCCATCGAGATGTTCCTCCACAGGATCCCCGGCCTTAGCGAGCGTTTCATCTACGGCAACGACGACATGTTCCCGCTTGCGCCACTGACGGAAAAGGACTTCTTCGAGGGCTATATCCCTTGTCTGAGGCATGGCGAGAAGCCTTTCCCTGACAACCCGAACATCTTCCATCTCTCTTGCAGGAACGGTCTCAACTTCGTCGCCTATGAGTTCGGGAAGAAGTACACCGACACATGGGTCAAGGGCGGCCACAGCCTCACACCGATGCTGAAAGGCACATGGGAGTACCTGTGGAAGAGGGGCGGCGAGATTGAGGCGAGCATCAGCGCAGTCCGGGAGCCATGCAACTTCAACCAATGGCTATGCCCGTGGTGGCATTATCTGGCGGGCAACTATATCGACAGGGTCCCGTCGAGGACATACGTCAGCACAAGGAACAGCATCGAAGAAGTGGTGAAGGCCATGTCAACTTCAAAGGGAATCGTATGTGTCAACGACAATGAATGCGCCGACAACTACATGGAATACGGCAACGCCGTCAAGGCTTGCATAGAAAAGATACTTGAAAAGAGATAATATGGCAGAGATAGAACAACCTACGATAGACGTCCAGAAGATGCTCGACGACCTTATCAGTCGTGAACCTGACGTGATAAAGGTGTGTGGCAAGAATCGTAAGATACACTGGCTCCATAACGGAACGGTGAGAAAGTTCTCGCACATCATGATCAAGGATAAGAATCCGTGGAGACGAAACGTGAAGGTCTGTGCGTGCGTGTTTCTCAACAGGAAGTACGGGTTTATGACATGGCTGCTTCTGTGGTCATGGCATTGGATATACTGGAGATGGCTCTACTATATAAGGGACATCGACCAGGTAGAAGTGGCAAAGGTGCTTGACTGCGCCAAAAAAAAAATTCAGTTGGATCCATTAGCGATGGCTACCATATTGGCGACCGGGATGATGGACACGATGATGACGATGGCTCGACACGAGTATGGCCCAGCCGAACGAGGTGGGGATCGGCCTACTCCCTGAGCGAGAAGATGCCGTGGCTCCTTGAGAGAAAGTTCGGAATCAGGGCTTTTGACTATTGGTGGGGCTACACATCCTGCGAGATAGAGCTGATGGTCATGGACCAGCCGGTCATCAGTTACGGCAAGAGCAAGAACAAGCGCTCCATGATGGCTTCAAGAAAAGAGGTTGACGAGCTTGAACAGCTACAGCAGAAATGGGAGAAGAAACGTAATGGCAGGACTTTCGTTGGACAGAAAGTTGACCTTGGGGAGTTCCTGAATCAGAAAATATAACACGAATATTCATTTTTAAGACATAAAGGTATGGCAGCAGCAGATAAACTTTGGTTAGAGCTTGGCGTCAGGGATGAGATATCAGATGTTTTGAAAAACCTTATGATAGGTGCTGAAAAACTTGCAGACGCACTGTCTGATGACTCAGCCGAGTTAAAAAATATATATAGAAACATCATGGACGTTGCCAACGTCTACGATAAGATATATATAGCACAGAAACGGATCAGTAGCCTCAAGGGCGTATCTCTCAGTGCGGAAGAGAAGAAGGGTCTGCGCGACATGACAAAGGACCTTGAAAAGATCAGAAAGCAGTTCGAACAAATCCTTAATGACCCTAACAGGCTTATGGAAAGCGGTGAGGCTCATTTTGACAAGATGAGGACGAACGTTGACCTCATGGTTAAAAGCACTCTTCGTTATGTCGACAATATTGAAGCCAAAGAGGCCGCAGAGGCCAAGAATGCCGCCAATGAAGAGCGTCGTATAGACAGTCTGAAAGATAAGCTTTATGAACTTCAGCGTTACAGGAAGCAGCTGTCTGATGCCATTGCGAATGCAGCGCCAGGAACAAACCTTGCAGACGCCACAAGCCTTATAAACGGACTTTCGTCAAGAATATCGGCAGTTCGTAGTGCTGAGCGTAACGGGAAAGGACTGCCAGCAAGTGCATCTGGTGCAGACTACGAGGAGTTTATCAAAAGGGTTACGGGAGAAGTGAGGAGTCTCACCTCTGCGACAAATGATTATGACAAGACGTTGAAAGAGAACGAACGTCTCCAAAGGTCGATCAACAAGATATACCTTGATACGCAAAGCGAAAAGAATATTGCGGGAATAAGAAGACAGACAAACGAATACACTGCCCTTGGGAAGAAACTTGGAGAGCTGGCAAAGCTCATGGCTGAGTTGAAAAAAGAGGAATCTGGAATAAAGAAAGGACTTATTACAGAGCCTACATATACAAGCGATAAAATTTCTGAACGCCTGAATGAAATAGACAGGACTTACAAAGAGGATCTTGCAATAGTCCGGCAAATGGAGAAGGATGACGCTGACGCCAAGAACAAGAAGGCGGCAGCAGCAAGAAGGGCGTCAGATGCGATTCAGGCCCTTTCTCACATGAACAGCAATCTCATCTCGTCGTACAACCGTGTTGCAGAGGCGGGGTCAAGAGCAAACAACATAACCATACAACTTCAACACCAACTGGCTGGCTATGCCGGCCTATACGGAATAGAGCGTATCTTAAAGTCCGTCATAACGATAGGTGGCCAGTTTGAGTTCCAACACGTTGCCCTACAGAACATCCTTGGTGACATGCAGCAGGCCAATACGCTGTTCAGGCAGTTACAGGATATGGCCGTAGAATCTCCAAAGACATTCATGGAGCTGACTGGTTATACAAAACAGCTTTCCGCATATCAGATTCCATACGAGGAGCTGTACGACACTACCAAGAGACTTGCAGACATATCCACCGGTCTCGGCGTTGACATGAGCCGCCTTATCCTCGCTTACGGTCAGGTGAGAAGCGCCGCCGTCCTCAGAGGACAGGAACTCCGTCAGTTTACGGAGGCGGGCATTCCGCTTGTACAAAAACTTGCAGAGAAGTTTACGCAGCTGAACGGGAAAGTTGTTACCACAGGAGAGGTTTTTAGCCTTATATCAAAACGTGCCGTACCATTCAAGATGGTTAAGGAAATCCTGTGGGATATGACAAACGAGGGAGGTCAGTTTGCAGATATGCAGAGCAAGCTTGCAGATACGCTTTACGGTAAATACCAGAAGCTTCAGGATACCTGGCAGATAATGCTCGGAAGGATTGCCGACGGCAACGGCATGATGGGAAAGTTCCTGAAAGGCTCTATAGAAGGCGTTGTACAACTTGTCAATGTGTTGAACACTGTAGCCCCGCTTATCCTTGCTCCGTTTATCGGAAAAGGTATCGACAGTGCAAAGAAGGGAGCCAAGGGGCTTATTGGTAATATTACCGGTGAGACAGCAGTCCGCAATATGGAGATCGCCAAGCTCAAGCAAGCCAATGCATTAGAGAAGGAGCGTATTTTGAACGGAAGACAGCTGACTCAAATCGAGCAGGATATCGTCAGACAGAAGAATGTGCTGACGAGTAATGAGTTGCGCCTCCTTCTCCTTGAGGATCAGATAACAGAGCGCCAGCTTGCCCAGATGGCAAATTCAGGTAAGATAAACAAGTTCGCAGCAGCACGTCTTCTACTTGAGCAAGGCTATACAAAGGAACAGATACGTCAAATCCAGCTTGGAAAATATGAGATACTGAAAGGCGACTCTTTCATAAAGAAATCTGCAAAAGGTGTATGGAACTTCATGGGTGGCTGGATAGGAGCCGGCATGCTTGCTCTTGGTGCTTACGCCTCACTTGCCCAACGTGTGGACGAACAGGTTGAAAGGGCAAGACAGACGTCTGAAGCTGCGTCAAACGATATGCTTTCCGATTTCAGGCAGGTTAATGACCTGTATAATGAGGTTAGCAAAAAAGGTCCTGGCTCAACGGACGAGATGACCTCTTCAATACAGCGCATGACGTTTGCCCTGAAGCAAAGCGGAAGCTACACCAAAGAGCTTAACGAGATGCTTGAGGGGACTGACGACATAAGGGAGAAGTACACGCTTTTGTATCAAGAACTTCAGAAGGTGTCAGACGAGTACCTTCGTATGAAGGAAAACGTACAGGCGTATCTTGAGGCGGCAAACAGGGTCGGAGAAGGAAACTGGTTTACCAAGTTCTTCAACGACAACATGAACGAAGACATCAAGAACTGGGGTGACGCAAACATTGCAAAAAATGTTGCAAAAAAAGGCGTAGACAGATACAGTGCGGCCGTTAAGCTCCAGCTTGAATTGTTTTACAAAAATATAGGCAAATGGAACGAGAAGGAGATGGCCGATCTCGACTGGCAGAGTCTTTTCGACAAGCTATCAGACCAGGAAAGGACGTTTTTCAAAAACTTCTTGGATGCAGGACGCAAGAGCGACTTTGACACGGCGGTGTATGAGTCTGTCAAGAAATACACTTCTGCAATAGATAAGCTGAAAGAGCAGGAAGAAGAGGTCGATTCCCAGATGCAGGAATACGCCGACACCATCGAGGTTGCTCTTGGAGAGACCTTGTCGAAACGCGGGCTTGACTTGAAGGATATGCCAAAATGGGAGGACGAAGACCTTAAAAAGTTCCGTGACGCCATAAACGATGTGGTGAACAGCTACGACCTTGACTCTGAAACAAAACAGCGTTTCAAGGACAAGCTCTACGGCAAGCTGCTTGACGAAAATCTCATAATAAGGATAAAGGCTCTCCCTGAATACAAGGAGGAGGAGTTGTCGGAATGGCAGCGTGGCGTTAATGAGTATTTCGAGAGCAACAAAATCAACATCGTAGTTGATGCGCAAAGCTCTCTTGAAAGCGTGGAAAAAGAGCTTCAAAACAAGCACGAGGAGTTCCAGAACCAAATGGATCGTTCAGGAAAGATTCTTGTGTCCTTCGGTTTTGACCTCAGTAACCTTCCTAATGACATAGAGGAAGGCATAGGTATGCTCCGCCCGGAATATCAGGGTCTGGTTCGTCATGCTTTCGCTGAATTTATCGAAGGAAAAACCGGGACCGAAAAAACCACGCAGGCCGGCAAGGATCTTGGAATAAGCGTTGTCAAGAAGAATAAAGGGTCGAGTTCAGGAGGCTCAAAAAAGGACAAGAAACTTGACGAGATCAAGGAGGCGTATGAGCTTTACAAGAAATTCTTCTCCGAGCTCGAAAATGCCAGAAGCATCTATGGGTCTGACGCAATGGGTTGGCTTAAAGAAAACGGTTTTTCGGAGGTCTTCGGATGGAAGGGGATTACTGACCTGACCAACTACGGACAGACTGTCAGGGAGCTCACAAAAGATTTCAAAGCCAACACCGATGAGCGCAAAAAGTTTGTCAACTCTATTGATGCAGACATTGTAACGCAGAAACGAAAAGAAGAGACCGAAGCGACCATGGAGTATGTCGAGGAGCTACAGAAGATGATGAACATCATGTCTGAGAGCTATAACACATACAAGAAGTGGTACGAGCTGACTGGTGACGAGAACCTTGCAGCGCGTATTGCTGGTGTAGCCGAGAACACCACCTACTCCACCTATCTCCGTGATCAGATGCAGAAGCAGCTCACCAAGACAAAGTACGCCGTATCTCCCGAAGATGTCTTTGGAATGAAGGAGGCGGAAGTTAAGAAACTCTTTGGTGAGAAGAGTGCCATCGCAAGCTATTGGAAGGCATGGCAGGATAACGAGAAGGTCTTGAAAAAGGAAGAGCTTGACCGTTACGAGGAGGCCATTAAGAGCTCCAAGAGCTATGAAGACAAAATTGACGATATCAATCGTAAGCTGAAAGAACAAATCGCTTCGGTTGAAAAACTGGCAAGAAGCGACGAGGAACGTATCCGACTCACAGAACATCTGACAGAAAATGCAGAGAAAGATATCAGCAAGATTAAATGGGAACAGTTTAAGGATCAGTACAACTGGGGAGAAGTCTTTGGTGACCTTGGTAACGTGCCGCTAAGACAGCTTAAAAAACTTGTCAGCGCAATGAGGGAGTTGTCCAAAACGACAAGCCTGAGTGCAACCGAAGCAAAGGCTTTCCAAGAAGGAATGAGTAAGGTTGTGAACCAACAAGCCATCCTTGATCCTTTGACGGGCATTAATTCTGCTTTGAGCAACTACACGGCGGCAAGGAAGGAGATAGCAAGACTCGAAGGGTTGCGTGAAGGTGTCAGACGTGGTTATTCACAATACACAAGCCAGTTTAAGGATGAAGATGCTCTTGACAAAGCTATAGAAAATGTAAGGAAGACAATGAATACGGCGCTTTCTGATTTGCAAAAGGCAATCAAAGCGCTTGCGAACAACATAAATACGCTTGGAACGGCACTCAAGAACATCGGTAATTCCGTTGGCGGGCCGTTAGGTGATGTTTTCAATGGGATTGGCAGCATCTTCGGAGGTCTTGGAAATAGTATTTCCGCAATATCTAATATTGACCTTAATGCACAAGGAATATCTGCTATTGCAAGTAAGGCAGGCGCTGTCGCAACTGTTGTTTCTGCAATGATAGACATGAACAAGCAGTTGTCGAAACTTCTCCCAGACTCCTATGATCAATACCAAAAATATGCAGAGAAAGCGCGCGAGGTAAATAAGCTTAGGGAAGCCGTGGATGACTATACGGTATCTGTAGCTAATGCAAAAGTTGCTGAAAGCCAATGGTTCGCCGGGAACAGTTTGTCTAAATTGCAGGCGGAAGGTGAGAAGGCGAAAGACACCCTGAAGTCATACTACAAAGAGCTTTATGAGGCTCAGGAGGCGTACCAAGAAAAAGGTGCTGGAATCAGTAAGGCTATACTTCCGGCAACTATAGCAGCTGCCGTAGTAGCAGGTTTATTTACTTTTGGAGCAGGCTCTGCTCTTGTTGTAAGTATCGGAACTGCTCTTGCGTCTGCTCTTGGAAGTGCAGCTCTTGGAGCGGCTGTTACTGCGGCTATTGCTGCTGGCGTTGGTTCTGCGATAGGCCAGATAATACAATCTGCGGTCTCTGGTATCACATACAAAGACGGTCAGGTCGATGCTCGAAGTAACATGAAGATACAGACCCAGCATTCAAGCTTCTGGAGAGGAGAGAAGACACAAAATCTTGAGGAATGGGCAAGAGAACAACTTCATGCAGAATTGTTCGACGACGAAGGACTTGTCAATCTTGAAGCGGCAGAACAAATTCTTGAAAAATACGGAAACAAGCTTGTCGGCGATACAGAAGAAACTCTGAAAAGGCTTGTTGCTTTACGAAAAGAGTATGATGAGTTTATAAGAAATATTGAGGAGTATGTAGGAGAGATCGGAACGTCGCTTTCTGACAACATGACAAACGCTATGTGGGATTGGCTAACAAGCGGCAAAGATGCTCTTGACAGCTTTAAAGAGTATGCTAACGACACATGGAAGAGTATAGCTCAGGATATTGTTAAGACTTTCATGAAAGTGACTGTGCTTGACAAATATTCAGACACCATGAAGGAGCTATTCAAAGCATGGAGTCTCGGAGGGATGTCTGATAGCGATCTCGTCTCGGCTGTAAGTGCGATAGCAGGAGCAATAACGACGGATTTCCAGAACGCACTCCCTGTTGCACAACAGCTTATCGAGATGGTAAACAGAGCGTTTGGAAGCCAAGGGTTTGATATTACCGGAAGCGATAGCGGCTCTTCCACAGGTTCCTCTATTAAGAGCATAACAGAAGGAACGGCGGATTTGTTGGCTGGTTATATTAATGCCATCAGGGCAGACGTTGGTATGAATCGTATCATGATAGCACAGTACTATCCGCAGTTTATGAATGCCATGACCCAGGGAAACATAATAGCAGACGCACAACTTGCTCAGCTGAGGATGGTAGTACAGAACACCGGAAGGAATGCAGGCTTGGTAGAGCAGATATACGATCTGTTACATCGTGTGGCCCCAGACGGCACCAAATGGAATGTCAGATAGAAAAGAGCAGGGAAACAACCCTGCTCTATTTTTTGTATTTCAAACAAACACACATTTTATAGTCTTTTATCTCTCCAGAAGGAAACCTCACGGGAAGTATTAATTCACATACGCTTCTTCCATGACTTTTTATGCTGCTGTCAAAAAATAATGGAGTAGATTCTGTAAAATATTCTCTCTCTGCAATTTGCTTTGTTGCCACTGATCCAGCATGAACCACTTCTTCAGGCTTTGGGTTTCCATAAGTAAAAGCGTTATCTGTATAGAACGAGATGTTGCCGTCACTTATCCTTGCATTCTCCCACTCTATTGTAATACGTTCTGACGTCTTATTCCTCACGGTTACTTTTAGAAATTTATATCTGATAGGACTCCATTCAAAATCAAGACGCACACACTCGTCCTCAAAAAACGGACCACCTGTACTCACGTTGCCTAATGAGCAATATAGCTCATACTCTTTTGGCTGTGCAGCCATTGGCAGCAGAACCATAATTATAAAAAAAAGGAGTTTCTTCATATTCTTCGTCTTGGATTAAAAAAGGGGCGGTCAAATCCGCTGAGAAATACCGCCCCCACATTATTCACAACTAAAAGTAGGATTACTACTTTAGTCTCGCAAAGTTACGAAATTGGACCGATTTTAGCAAGTTTTATGCAGAATATTTTTCATTTTTGCATAATTATTCATAAATTTTGTATGAATATACAATTTTTATTCGTATCTTTGTGCCAAAATAGTTTGAACATGAACGAGCATTTCTATCTACAGAAGATGGGCAGCGGGCAGGCTGTATGGGACAGCGTCAGCAAATGGGGCGTCTATTGCAGGGAGATCCCGTTCAAGCTGCTTGACAAGGTGAAGGCTCCTGCGAAGCGCACCTGGAACGACGAGCACGGCGATGACGAGTACATCGACGAGACTAACGGCCTGTACGTTGAAGGGTACACGATGAAGCTCGAGCTTGGCTGCAAGGCACAGGACACCGTAGTGAGCAACGTGGTGGTACGCACGGCGAAGGAGAACGTCAGGGACAACGTAAGGGCCTTCCTGAAATATCTCCGTGAGAGCGGCATGATGAACATTTACTTCACATACACGAAGACAGGCAGGCGTTATGTCCGTCTGGATTCCGTCGGAGACAATGCCACATGGAAGCAGGGAGACGAGGGCTGGTGGTTCCTGATCTTCGAGGTGACCCTGAAGGTGAACGACCCTGTTACGGACGTGACGCTGACACCGTCTTCCACGTCAAGTTAAGGATATAAAAGCGTTAAGAGATGAGCGAGTGGACGATATATAACCAAGGAGGTTCGGTGACGAGGTGCAAGGTTAAGGACCTTGAGTACCACGGCGAGTGGATGGAGGACGTGTATGTCAGCGTGAAGGTGACGAGTGCAGAGCCCGTGGAGTTTGCCGTCGGCGACTACCTCATGTACCGTGGCGAGATGTTTGAGATCAACTACGACCCGAACGTCATCAAGAAGGCACGCAGCGGCAGCTATGGCGAGGGATTCACCTACGACAACGTGAGGCTGTACTCCTCGCAGGCGAAGCTGAAGGACGTGAGCTTCAAGGACTATGTGCTGAACTGGAACTCTCAGGCGAACACGGAGATGTATTCCTCGCAGGGCATCTTCCAGTTCTTCTGCGCCTCGATAGAGGATCTCGCAGACCGCATACAGGCGAACCTCGACCGCTACTCCCCGAACACATGGAATGTCTACACTCCCGATGCGGGAGACCCGAACCACGGAAGGAACGCACAGCGCCATGACGGCTCCTCATGGGGGACGTACTACACATATCCCCCGATGAGCGAGGGGAAGACCGACGTGTACCTGAGCGTGGAGAACCTGTCGTGCTGGGATGCGCTGAAGCTGGCCTACACGAGCTTCGACCTCTCGTTCTACGTCAACGGCCACGACATCGTCATCGGCGGCAAGGCCATCGCCGCGGACTACGAGTTCGAGTACGGCAAGGGTCACGGCCTGTATGAGCTGGAGCGTACGACGGACGACTCCGAGAAGGTCGTCACGAAGCTCTATGCCTACGGCTCTGAGAAGAACCTGCCGACGAACTACTACGCCTCTCTGCACAAGAAGGCATACGTCACGGGTCAGAAGTTCGTCTGGCACATCATAGATGGTCAGCCCATCTACAGCTTCCTTACCGACAAGACGAAAGCCGCAATGGCCGGCATGATCACCGAGGACAAGGACGTGACCATCAGCGACGGCAACGGCAACAGCATCAACGGCTGGTTCGACTACCGCTACGGCGTGACGGGATTGCAGCCTGACGGCACAGGATGGGAGATAGACTATGACAGCGAGCAGTATCTGAGGCTGAACATCGACGACAACGATCCGGGCGCACAGGCTTTCTTCGACGCCTACACCAACGGCGACCCGCTCTATGTCAGCGGCGTGAACAAGAACGCATGGCCGTCGGAGTGGATTGACGATGAGTCGTCGAGCTACCCGAACTACCCCACCCTGCTACAGATCAACAAGCTGATGCTTCCGGGCTTCCCCGACATGTCGCTCTTCGCATGGGTGGCTGCACACGGCGCCACGAACATCAACTACCTGACGCACAAGGCCACATGGCACGGCTATACCGCCTATTTCTCCGACGTGATAACAGACCCGTGGATCATGTCCGCAAAAGCCGATGCCGTTGGTGTCCGCGAGGGCTCGGTGACCTTCGATGCTGAGGATAACGAGATCTACCCGACCATCGAGGGGACAGGCTTCGACGAGGTGGCATGGGCAGAGCAGATAGAGGACAACGGCTACCTGACGGGCGACAACACCGACAAGAGCGAGTTCAGCCTGATGCCCGCCGTGGTGAACGACAGTGACGGCGGCATAGAGTGGAACTACAGCGGCGAGGGCGAGAGCGTGAGCATCTCCATGAAGGACGGCTACTGCACGGGCAGGGAATTCAACGTGAAGAGCGCAAAGAAGAACGACGACGGCCTGTGGGTTCTGACGCTCGAGAGACAGCAGGATTCCTCTCTCGGAGGCATCTACTTCCCCTATCAGCACGGAGACACGAACATGTACCAGATATGGGGACGCGGCAACCATCAGGGTCAGGCTCCCGGCGACCACTTCGTCGTCCTTGGCATCCCCATGCCGCAGGGTATCGTGGAGGCCGCATCCGTCAAGCTGCTTGAGGAAGCCCTGAAGCACCTCGCCAGCGTCGACCATCAGAAGTTCACGTTCCTCCCGAGGATTGACGAGATAGAGATGGCGCGTCAGCACGACTACGCCACCGAGCACCATACGACATCTGTGCATGACACCATCAAGGCGGGCATGCAGATGCAGATAGACGACGATGACCTTGACATACACTACACTCCGTTCATCGACAACATCACCATCAAGGAGAACGGCAACAACGGCATCCCGACCTATGACGTGGTGCTGCGCGACGAGAAGGAGATGACGCTTCAGGAGAAGATCCAGAGTCAGGTGGAGGGCGGCAAGGATGCCGTCCTGAACCTCGTTGGCGGCAACCTCGGCGGTCTCGGTGCGAACGAGTTCCTGTCGAAGAGGAACGACGACACGGCACGCGGCTTCATCCGCATGATGAAGGGCTTGCAGGTTGGAGAGCGCTTCACTCCCGGTCTTCTCGGCGAGGGCGGCGTGTTCCGCAAGGAGGCTGACGGCACGACATACATAGAGGCCGACAAGATATATATCCGCATGAAGGCTTACTTCGACTCCGTGGAGTTCAGGAAGTTCACCCACTCTGGCGGCAACCGCATCGCCTCTCCCGCAGGCGGCAAGTGCGCAAGGGTTACCTACCTCTCCGTGTATGACGGCGGCCTCGTGCCTGTTGACGAGAACGGAACGTACACCTACAAGGACGCACAGGGTATCGAGCATACCGTGACGGGTCTCGGTGTCATGTGGATACGCTGCTACTTCCGTGCTGAGGAGGATGGCGTAGAGGTCAAGAACGAATGGGAGGTCGGCGACCAGGCATACTGCAAGGTCACCAACGAGGACACGCTGAACCAGCACGGCTACTGGCGTCTCGTGGTGCGCACGAACGTGGCCAACGACAACGGCAGGCTGAGTGAGAACGGCGAGTACTGGATAGACCTGTCGAACTGCGTGCAGGACAAGCTCACGCCTACGGGCAGGGCATACGCAGGCTACAGTGCCGACAGCGACCTGCCGAAGGCTCAGGACGACATCGTGCAGCTCGGAAACGTCAACGATTCGGAGAGGCGCGGAGCCATCATCGAATACACCACGGGAGGAGACAGTCCGTCCTATCAGATATTCCAAGAGCTCGGCAAGCCCGCCGCTTCCGGTTCTTCGACGGAGGTGCTCCGTGCGGCGCAGTTCACCTTTACGAACAAGAACTACATATCCCTCGGCTACAGCACACAGAACGGCCGTGCCTACATGAACGTGTACGGCGACTTCTACTTCGGTGACCCGTCGAACAATCCGTCATCGTATGTCAGGTACAACCAGCAGACGAAGGTTCTCGACGTGAAGGCAAGGGTGATCTTCCGCAATCCGTCGAGTTCGTCAGAGGACATGACGCTTGAGGAGTTTGCCAATGTGGTTGTCGCAGACATAGAGGACTTGCAGAGTCAGATAGACGGCGAGATAGACACATGGTTCTACGAAGGTCAGCCTACGCTACAGAACGAGCCTGCCGTCAACTGGACTACCGATGGCCTCAAGGAGCAGCATGTCGGCGACCTGTACTACGATGTAGGCAGCGGTGCTACCGCAGGCTTTGCATACCGCTTTGTCAGGAGTCAGTCAGAGCCTTACACCTACTCATGGCAGTACATCGACGATACGGCCATCACGGAGGCGCTGCGCCAAGCCGCAAAGGCACAGGATACCGCAGACCACAAGCGCAGGGTGTTTGTCAGGCAGCCGGCTCCCATCAGCCCGAAGACCTATGTGGAGTATGACGAGGGCGACCTCTGGGTGAATGCCGTCTATCCTGCCAACTATGTCGGTCCGACCGACGAGTCTCAGCACAGATACAACAACGATGAGCTTGTGTGTATCACTGCAAAGCCGATAAGGAACGCACAGGGTGAGGTTACGGACGGCACCTTCAGCATCAACGACTGGCAGCTCGCAACAAAGTACACCGATGACAGTGCCTTTGAGGACTTTGTGACCAACACCTATGCCTCAGACAAGACCAATCTTCAGCAGCAGATCGACGGCAAGGCAGAGACGTGGTATCAGGATGCTGACCCGTCTCTCTCATGGACTACCGACGATGACAAGCGCAAGCATATCGGAGACCTGTGGTGCGACACCTCTGCCAACGGTGGAAACAACACATATATATGGAAGGATTACGGTGCTGGCGCACAGACTCGCTATGCATGGTCTGCGCAGCCCGTTCCGACAGAGGTCTTTGACCAGATAGACGGAAAGTCTGCCGTCTACACGAACACCTTTGCCGTACACCCTGTGAACTACATGGCAAACGACCTGTGGATACTCCCTGCTGACATGACTGTCAACGGCGTCCTCTACAAGCGCGGTGAGGTGCTGACGGCAAAGGTAGACTATTCAGGACTCACATGGCAGACGGATTGGGAGAAAAAGGTGTGCTATACCGACGACAGCTCGCTTAACACCTTCCTTAACGACACCTACGCATCTGACGTAGCCAACTTGCAGTCCCAGATAGACGGAAAGGCGGAGACATGGTATCAGGACACCAACCCGGCCGCAGCGTGGACGACTCCTGAGCTGAGGGCAGCCCACGTCGGTGACCTCTGGCATAACAGCGCAAGCGTCTCTGTCGCAGGCGTACAGGCAGGAATGGACGTGATGTGGAACGGCTCTGGATGGATTGCCTCTACCGTTCCGCAGGAGGTCTATGACATGGTGGACGGCAAGTCAAGCATCTACGTTACAAAGCCCACAACCTATGAGGCCAACGACATCTGGATCATCGAGAGCAACATATCGTCTTCAGACCTTCCCAATGGCTGTGAGGCCGGTGACATCGTCGTTGCGTGCAACATGCCGTCTGGCGTGGTAAAGCGCAATAACAGCTATGTGAAGACCGACTGGCAGAAGAAGGACAGGTACACCGACGACTCGCAGTTCAACGGATATATCAACGCCGTACTGAACGGCACGGGATCGAGCGGGAACGCTGCCATCGTGGCTGCTGCACAGAAGGCCATCAACGGCGCACTTGACGGTGTGACCGTCCCTGTCGGCGGTCTGCTGCTCACGTCTATGATAGCCCTCCGCAAGTACAAGGGTACAGGCAGCACTGACGACCTTGCAAACTATAACACATGGTCTGGCATCAGCGGAATGTACGACGACACCCCGGAGGCACAGGGTGGCGCAAAGGGTCATGGCATCGCAGCATGGTACGGCGGTCCTATGGTAGACATAGAGGTTGACACGACGGCTACGAGCTATGCACGCTCCCTGTTCCGCTTCGACGGATCAGGCTATGTGGCAAGCGGCAACATCTCATGGGACAAGGACGGTACTCCGTCCATCAAGGGCAACGTCGTGGACACCACCACCCTGAAGATTAACGGCACGACTGTAGACCTTAACGACTATCTCCCGAAGGCAGCTGGCAGCGGTAACGCTCTTACTGGTGACCTGTATGCGCATTCGATAGTCCCGAGCGTTACCAACTCATACGTCCTCGGAAGTCAAGCCTTGTGGTGGAACAAGCTGTTCGTCAACAGAATCTATTTGTACAAGCCAAATCCCAACAACGACACGGGAGCGGTCTACATCGAGTACAACACCACGTCTGGCAGCGAGGGCGTACATCTTGTAGGAGCTGGTTTCTATTCCGACAGCTACATCAGTGCCTTGGGCAACAGTGGTACAAGCGGTGGCGGCGGCGGTGCTACGGCACTCTCGCAGCTTGTGGACGTGAGTCTGAGCAATCCGTCGGCTGGCCAGTTCCTTGTGTATCGAAACGCCCATTGGACGAACGAGAGCATTTCAAGCCTTAGCCTTACATCGTTGTCAGCGGGTTCTGCTACCATCAGCAGCACGTTGAACGCCTATTCTGTGGTGGCTGGAAGTTCTGTTTCGTCACCGACGTATTCTGCCACGGCTGGCGGCTATTCGGTGAGCGGCAAGGATAACACTTACGTTTTATTGGCAGGTGGCGGCACGAAGCTGCTGAGTGAAATCGGCGGCGGCAGCGTGAGCGGCATCAAGATTGGTACGGGCACGACGGAGTACACGCCTGATGCGAACGGCATTGTGACATTGCCTGCGTACCCAAGCGGATATATCACAAGCATCTCGGTAAACGGTGGAACGCCTATTACACCAACAAGCGGAGTGGTGGGCATCAGCGGCCTCGCTGCGACGGTGAAGGTAGGCAGCACATCGTATGCTGCTTCTTCGGCAGGAGTCGTGGAGCTTCCTGCCTATCCGAGCGACACGAAGAACACGGCAGGTTCAACAGCTTTGAACGCTACAAAGCTATTTATAATTGGTGCAAACTCGCAAGCCGCAAATCCGCAGACGTATTCAAACACCAACTGCTATATCGGAACTGACAACTGTTTGTATAGTGGAGGTTCAAAGGTTTTGACGGGCATCACAAGTTCGGACGTAACAACGGCACTTGGTTATACTCCACCAGCCACATCGGACTTGAACAACTATCTTCCAACAAGTGGTGGCACACTTTCCAATTCAGCATACGGCAGTCAGCTTACGATAAAGAGAAACAATGGTAATAAAAATGCTGTTATAAAGTTTGAAAATGTCACAAACGGATTTTTGGGTTATTTGGGAATAACTGGTGGTTCTGACTCGTTGGGTGCTGGTGTTCCAGTTTTTAATAATGGTACAAACAACTACACTATTCTCCATTCTGGTAACGTCGGAACGATGGGTTATCTGCCGTTAGGTGGCGGCAACATGAGCGGCAACATTACCTTTAACAATGATAAAGGTATCTTAGTTAAGGACACCAACGGTAACGATATAAGTGTCGTCTATATCACCACAGGTAACAGATTGTATTTCGGTTATGGTCTTGTTACAAAGGCATACCAGACAAGGCTTTATGGAACGCCGATATTATTCTACACTTATAATGGGACTAATGTTATTGAAGGTATGCGTGTCGTATCAAGCGGCAGAGTTGGAATAGGTGGTGTCGGTTCTCCGTCTGAAGCACTTGAAGTAAATGGAAATATCAAGGCAAGCGGTGGTCTAAGTCTTGGA
>Ga0310690_10000633_pt1 | contig 72083 bp, 119 predicted proteins | sample AusTroGonzalo_MG_2_FD_207661 | JGI IMG/M metagenome (GOLD analysis project Ga0310690, IMG submission 207661) | Bovine rumen microbial communities from tropical cattle in Woodstock, Queensland, Australia - Gonzalo_04 (v2) (version 2) | ecosystem: Host-associated > Mammals > Digestive system >...
TATTTCATTGACTTCACAATATGGAAATTATTTTGAATGGAAAAACCAAAACAATGAATCTGTTGATGGTACGCCTAGAGGAGAAATTCCAGCTAAATATATAAGTTCATTGAATGTATTTAGACAACCAATAATAGGTTTATATGTACCAGAAAATTCTACTAACTCATATGTTTCATTTGTATTTTTTAAAGATTACAATGCTAACCAAACTGGCTCACATACAGAATATCATGTAACTACATCAACAATTCCATATGATTCAGATGTAAGTTCTACATATGCTACAAAAGACCAACTGTCAAGCTATCTGGAAAAAAGCAATGTTGCGCATTTAAATACAAGTGGTTATACAGCGCAACCGGTCAATAGTAATGAAGAGCTTACAGGAACAATCTATTTGCATAAGATCTCAAAGACAGGATCTTATAATGATTTGCTCAATAAGCCAGATTTGACAAAGTATGTTGAATTAAGTGCATTGAATTCATTGCCATTGTCTTCTTATACATATCTAAGTACAACTACAAATATAAGCAATGACATCCAAGCAGCTGTTGTCCATAAGGCTGGCAATGAGACATTGAGTGGTGATCTATATCTTTCACACCAGATTGAAAATAGATTCTATGATAAATATGTATTATCTATGAAGCTGCCAAAACCTGGTGCACCAATATATAGTACTGATGTCGAAAATTTGGAGACCGTAAGAGTTATATTTGATGAACATCCATTAAGTCAATTATACTATACTGGAGATATAGCATATACAATGGAAAGATATGATGGAAATACTGTTTTATCATCTCAATATACGCATGCAACTAAAGTTTATGGCTCATCACCTAATACTATGTGTTTTTATTTTACTGGATTATGGTATAAAAATATTTGGAGTAAGTTAAATTATTTTGAATTAAATAATGTTTCAGCTGATACTAAAGCAGCTATTATTGCTAGTGCACAAGATGCATCTAATAATGGTTCAACCACTAATAAAATTAAATATTATAAGCAAGCATATACTGTGAATGGTAGTATAGTAGACTATACACAGTATACGTACAATAATTGGAACACTATTAGACCCGTCTTTAACGACTATTATAATTCAAATGAAAATATAAATTGTATTGATAGATTCATACAAGAAAGTGACTTAGAAAAGCTTAAATGGAATGATTTTGAGAATTTCAAGAAAGAAATAAGAGATGTAAATCTTTATTATAAGATTGTTTCACCAGAAGTTTCAGGCATAACAAGCATCTCCGTTGATCTTGAAGATAGAGCTATAAATGCATTGACTGTTGATGATAGCACTCTTTCAGCAACAATTACTTTCCCGAACAAAATACAGGGATATGCTCGTGACTTCTTTGTTCGCTTGACTGTTACTGGATCAAATATTCCAACATTCATCTTCCAAGAACCAGATGGATCATCAATTTCATTTGACGTTATTGAAAATGATTGGGCAAATATTGAACAGGGCGTCAATATCTTGATGTTCACTGAAACTGCTCAATAGCATAAATATATAAAAGATATAACATGTTTTCACCAATAATAAAACATATTTATTCAAAAGGACGTATATTAGCATCTAAATCAAAGGGTTCTAATGTACTTGAGCAAGATATCTACAAGCCAAAAATAAAGCCGGTTAGAAAATACTATGAGCTATTAACATCATATCAAATAGATGAATGCAATGGAAATGATCCAACAATAGCTAATGTAAACTTTCCAAGCGGCACATATTCTGCACTTGACTATACACCTGTTTGGACAGGACATAGATTTACTGGATGGTATACGACATCATCAACACCAACAACCGCGGTTGATGCATCTGGAACACAAATCCAAATATCTGAGTATGTTGTTTATAATGCTATTAATGCTTATGCACGCTGGCAGCTTCCAACTACTGTGGCATTTGACGCAACGACAAATGGTGGACAAATGCCTTCAGGATGGACTGCTCCATATTATTATGATGGACAACCGTTTGGAGAATTGCCAACTCCAACAAAGACTGACTATGTATTTGTTGGATGGTTTACTCAAAATGGAAATCCTATAAATACAACTACACATCTAGATTCTAGCAATACATCACTTACAGCTAGATTCAAAAAGGCACCAACAGAAACACGTATTGATGTAACTATTGACAATGCTAGCTATAATAAGTTTGGAATATACTCAACTGTCTCTAGAGACCAATCTGTTCCAACAATTGTTGATTGGGGTGATGGAACTAGCGATACAATATCTGGCAATATTTCACAACTTGTCCATACATATGCTAGTCTTGGAACATATACAGTTACAATCAATAATACAATAAGATCAATTGCTTTATCATATAGTGGTAGTGCATGGTATAGCACTAATACTAAGAATAGATATATAAAAATGCGAGTGAAGAGCATTTCACATAATATAAGCTCATTCCCAGACTATGCATTCTATTATTGTCAAAAATTAACAGATGTTGTATTTCCATTGAACTCAGAATTTACAACAATACCAAATTATTGCTTTAGTTATTGTACATCATTAACTTACATAAATATTCCATCAAGCGTAACTACAATTGGATCATATGCATTTAGAGGAGCAGTATTTGATTCTATAGTTATTCCAGAAACAGTTACAAATATTGATACTGGTGCATTTACTGGATGTGATAATCTTAGAAATATTGCAATTGCTCCTGGAAGTTCATTGACGCTTGGAAATTCGATATTTTCTAGTTGCTATTTTGGAAATGATTTGAGTGGAATTGGTGTAATTGATCTTTCAACAAGACCGCTTTCAGCTATTTCAAGCAATTTAATGAGTATGTGCACATATCTTAAAGATATTCGTCTTCCAAATACAGTAAAGACTATTGGTATGAGATCATTTAGAGGATGTTTTGATGAACCAGAAGCTATTGGAAAGATTGAATTGCCAGAAGGAATTGAGACACTGGGAACAGGAGCATTTCAAGTAGCAACATATCTTAAGAAGGTTGAGCTTCCATCAACACTGCAATCAATTGGAAATACTGCATTTAGCGGTTGCTCATGTCTTACTGCAATAAATAGCTATGCATCGACTGCACCAACAACATTAAGCGGATCATTTGGAACATCTGAAGCTTCTTATACTGGAAGAGACACTTATCTATCAGGAATAAATAAATTGAATCTTCCATCTGAGAATAGCGGCTATGATGAAGATTATTGGTCAAGTGCGTTGCTAGATCCAGACAAATGTGGATTCACTATTGGATCACTGCCAGACAAGTCTAAGACTAGAGCATACTATGCTGATGGAAGTATGATTGAATATGACATATCTGGAGAGCTTATGCCAGGAATCATTGATACTAACAACTTAGTAGAAGTTGAACTTGGCAATACTATTACATCAATTGGATTTGATGTAGAAAATGATATAGCTGTATTTGATGTATGCTCAACTCTTAAATCAATAGATATTCCATCAAGTGTCCATACAATTGGAGACTATGTATTTTGGCAATGTGGAGCTCTTACATCTGTCTATCTTCATGATGGCTTGTCATCTATTGGAAATAGCGTATTCAATGAATGCACTGCATTGCAAGCAATCCTTATACCAAAGACTGTAGAAAAAATGGGCAGTACTGTATTTGATACTTGTACTTCATTACAGTCTATAACTATTCCAGCATCAGTATCTGATATTGGCACACAAACATTTTTAAGCTGCACATCTTTAAACTCTGCAATAATTCTAGGAAAAATAAATCTTCTTACAGAAGGTACATTTAAAGATTGCACTTCATTGAACTATGTATATTTGCCAAATGAACTTACTGGCATTGGAAAAGGAGCATTTCAAAATTGCTCATCATTGAAGAAGCTTGAACTTAATGACAATATTTCAAATATTGCTAATGGCGCATTTAGTGGTTGTACTAGCTTGTCATATATCATTTGCAATAGTAATACTGCTCCAACTGTTCAATCTGGTACATTTGGATCAAACAATACTAACTATGTAGGAGCTAATACTGCATTATCTGGAACTAATACATTGATTGTTCCTGATGGATCAACTGGATATGATACTTCATATTGGTCAAGCATATTGCAAGATTCAACTAAATGCGGGTTCACAAAGGAGGAAATATAATATGAGTACTGCTGGACATAATACTTTAGGTGAAAAAAATAGGAATTTGACATACGCATATTATAGCAATAAAAGACTTCCAGTAGTTTATAATATAGCAGGAGAATTATCTGCAAATAGTATTGACCTTAACAATTTAGTATCAATTGAAATTGGAAAAAATATAACAAGTATTAGAAGTCAAACGTTTAGAGGTTGCTCTAGTTTAAGATCTGTTTTACTTCCTAATAGCTTATCAAGTATTGGAAGTCAAGCATTTGAAAATTGTACAGGACTTATATCTGTAGAAATTCCAAATAATATTAATCTTACAAAAATTAATTCATATGTTTTTCAAGGATGTTCTAATTTAACTTCAATTATTATTCCAAATACAATTACTGATATTGAAAGCTATGCATTTTATAATTGTACTAATTTATCATCTGTTGTAATTCCAGATAGTGTTTTTAGTATAGGAAGTCATGTATTTGCTGGTACTTCATTAAAAAATAAGTTTGTTTATAATAAATCTGAAACTACAATTTGGCATGCACCAACTGATATTAGTGGATCATATAGTATTCCAAATAATATAACAAAAATTGGAAATTATGCTTTTAGCGAATGCACTAATTTGTCATCTGTTGTAATTCCAGATAGTGTAACATGTATTAAATCTAGTGCATTTAGATACTGTATTAATTTAGCTTCTGTTACACTTCCAGCCAGCATATCATATATTGATAGCTATACTTTTCAAGATTGCCATAGTCTTTCATCTATAGATATTCCAAGTAATGTAGATTCTATTTATTCTTGTGCTTTTGAAAATTGTATCAATTTGTCATCTATTTATATTTCAAAAAATGTTCGAACTATTGGCAGCGATGCATTCCACAGCTGTTCTGAACTTACATCTATAATATTTGAACAGAATGGTGCATATCCATTAAACTTTAACGAAGGCACATTTCTTTATTGTCAAAAATTAACAAATATTGATATTCCTAGCAGGGTTGCCGAAATATATCCTACGACATTTAGATTCTGTGATAATTTATCATCAATAAATATTGATATCAACAATGCTAATTATAGTTCTTATAACAGTAATGTTATAGTTAAAAAAAGCACAAATACATTAATTTTTGGATGTAAAAATTCAACAATTCCAGATAATGTAACATGTATTGATGATTATGCATTTTATTATTGTTCAGCACTCACATCAATAAATATTCCAAATAAAACAACTAAAATTGGATTTAAAGCATTTTACTACTGTACTAATCTATCATCTATAAATATTGGAAACAGTTTGACATGTATTGATGATTATGCACTTGAAGGTTGTAATAAATTACAATCTATTGATTTTCCAGCCTCACTGAAAATTCTTGGTGATAATTCTTTGCAAAGTTGTAGATCACTATCATCTATAACATGTAGAAGTACTGCTGCTCCAACTATTTATAGCCAAACATTTGGATGGGAAAATAGCAATTATACTGGAAGAAATACATATTCAACTGGAAACAATGTACTTTATATTAGCCAAAATGCAACAGGCTATGATACTTCATACTGGTCAAGCATTTTGTTGAATTCAACAAAATGCGGATTCCATACTTCATATATTCAAACATAATAAAATCTAAAGTAATTAAATAAGATTGGAGATTTACAAATGACATATGTAAAACGATTATCAGAAACTGCAATTGATGCAAATCCTCCACATTCAGCTGTTATTGATGGAAAAGTAATAGTTGGAACACTTCCAGAAGCATATCTTAATAGTATTGGATATTATCGTTATTCTACATCAACTGCACCAACACCATATGATGGATATCATGTAGAAGCCAGATACAATTATGACAACGATGAAAATCCAACACAAATCATCCAATCATGGGTCCAAGTAAAAGATCCAGATGAAGTTGCAGTCTATTCAAAAGTCAAGATTCTTCTTGCAGCACAAGAAGCAGGATTTATAGAACAGCTTATTGAATTTATAAAGTCAAATACCATAATTGAATGCATTTGGAATGCAAGCAATACAATTGAAGACAATGAACTGCTAGATAAATATATAAATGCTGTAGCTGAAGCTCTTGGAAAAACCGAGCAGCAGGTACGAGATTTCTTAGATGAATATTGCTTAGCTGACTAGTTTTAACTCAAGCAATAATCTGGTTCAGCAATCTGTTTTTGTCAAATTTAACAAATTCATCTAATGCTTTCTGTAGTCGTTCTACTTCTTTTGGTTTTAGTAGCACTTCGTCAAATGATCCAAACCTGCATTTGAAGCCAAAGATGTATTTGATTCCATGCCAGAGCCGCTTCCAGAATCCCATTGACTGGTTCAAGTGGACTTGGATATAGAGCTCATCATTCCAGTCAACATTGTCTTTGTACCAAGATACAATGAACTGATGAGAGACATCACCGCAGTCGCATACGAAAAGCTGCTGTTTTAATCCTCTGCCTGTCATAGCTGGTCGCTCCCGTGGCACTCATCTGAGAAGTCATCAATGAAGTTAGACCTGTTTGAATACCATCCAGTCTTCCAATGCCGCTTTCCATTGTCATCGGTATACTTGAATGCCACAGGGAATTTCCCACTACGCAGCGGTCTCTTCAAAGCTGGTTCATAGTTTGGATGGGTGTCATCCCATGAATAGCGCTTGACTGGCTGCTCTGCTTTGAGCTTCTTAAGCTCCTTCAGCCACTGCGCCAGTTGCGCATGGTCGGCACGGCAGTCTTTACTGCATTTCTTGTCATTTGCTTTCTCAAAAGCATGTTCAATTGCTTGGTCTAATGTCATTTTGCTTTCCTTTATCTGCTTCTTTTCAAACGGATGTTCTGTCCCCACTCAAGCTCTTGGCCATCTTCAGTAAGGACCCAGAGGACTGGATATCCTGGCTGGCGGTCTGGAATTGAAGTATAGCCATCTGTAAGGCAGATCACTACATTTGGTGGATCAATGTGGTTCTTGTCAATCCAATTGAAGACTGGATGGTGGTCTGTTCCTCCACCACCATACATCTTCCATTCTTTGTTTGTTGGTGGATTTTCATCATCAGAGTAATGCTCCACTTTCTGGATGTCTGCATCACAGTAGATGACGTCAAGGTCATACTTTCCAAATGAATTGAGAAGTCCTACAAGCTCTCCAAAGAACTTAGGAAGGTCAGGAATGCAAGAGCCTGACGTGTCAAGAGCAACAACTCCTTTGAACTGCTGCTGCCGAGTCGACTGCATATAGACTCCTTTCCAGACATGGCGACGGTTTGGAGGAAGCCAGTGGCGATTTCCACCGAGCGTCTGAGTCACGAACTGACGAAGCACCTGCTGCCAAGGGATCTCATTCTTTGGAAGGTCGTCGACAATTCCCTGAAGGTGAGCTGGAAGAAGTCCACGATTGCGCTTGCGAGCAAAGTCTGCTGCTGACTTGATCTTCCCGCAGACACGGTCTTCAATCTCTTTAGGGTCATCGTCTTTAGAGTCAGGATCTTCCTTCTTTTCATGAGAGTCAAATCCTTTTCCATTCTTTGAACCCTTGAGGTTCTTAGAGTCTTTTCCTTGGTTCCAGTCTTCTGGGATATCGCCGATTGGAGATCCATCAGGATTTTGTGTCTTTCCACCACTTCCATCATCCCCTTGGAAGTCACTCTTCTTGTCGCCTTTCCCTAACTCGTCTTCACTGATAGAAATGCCTTTAGCCTTTTTCTTCTCTTCCTCAGTCAAAGTCTTTCCAGAACCAAGTGCTTTTCCCTGTTTAGCTTGCTGAAGAAGCTTGTCATAGATCTCTTCATATGAAAGGTCTTTCCATTCAGGCTTATGTGGAAGTACGAATGGCGCTTTCAAACCCTCTTTAGTAAGAAGAAAATGGATTTCAAGGTCTGTAGCCCAGTTCCACAGCTCCTTGTTGCGGTTCATTTTACGAAGGAAGTGACGAAGGATCACATGCCAGCATTCATGCGCAAGAACGAAAAGCCTCTCTTCTGGATCAAGCTTAGCGTAGAAAAGGACATCGACCCAAATCTTGTCGCCATTTGTGCAAGCAGTGTCGACTTCTGGCCAATGCCCAACAAGGACATCAAGACGAGAGATCACATTTCCAGTAAATGGAAATTTCGCCATCAACGTCTGCTTGTCGATGGCGATCTGCTCTGAGACCCATTTGATGAGTGCTTCTTCCTGAGCTTTCTTCTGCTCTTCTGTCAGCTCAACATGCTTATGTTCTTTCTTAGGAGTTTGGCCGTAACCCATGTTGTTTTCCTTTCATTGAATTACATAATAATTATATCAAGATGATCCTGATATAGCAGAACAATTTTTAATAAATTTTTATTCTTTTTCTTGGATCTTCTTAATCTTTTGACTTGGATCTTCATCTGGAAACACCAGAAAACAAATTTCAGTTGTCAGAACGACAAATGAAACAAGTCCTGTCAAAAGCCAAAATGAAAGAAATGGAAACCAGACAGGAGCAAGAGTCCAAAGCCATGGCCAATGGATTACATTGCAAAGCTTAAGGACTGGAAGAAACCCAACATACAAGACCATTGCTGGCCCTGTAAAGATCAAATTCTTATGGTCTAAGAAGTATGGGAATGTCTTATTCATCTTATTTCTTCTTTGATTTCTTTTTCTTTGACTTGCTTTGTTTTTCTACGATTGGATTTTCAGCAAAGTGCTGGTTCAATGCAGTTGGATCAACATTCATCATGAAGTCTGGATTTACTCCAGAAGATGCAATAGATGACATGACTAATGAGAACTGGTTGATGAACACATTGATGTATGACGCTAGCTGGACTGCATAATGATGGCATTCATCATCGCCACCTGAGACACCCAATATAGTAAAGTCATAGTTGCCAGCTGATGTCCTCTTCACTTCAATGTTGATGTTGCTTGAGCTTCCAAGATCTTCCGCTGTAGTTTTTTCTTCTGATTCCATTATTTCACCTTTTAAATATTTTACAGCTATTCACCATGGCCAATTTCATTCAGAGTTGTTTTTGTTGTCCTCATCAAGACAACTTCATCTTCCCAGTTTTTGTTCTCGTCATCTTTGCATTTGTCTAAGAACTCTAGAGCCTCATTCTCAGTCTTGAACCCTTTAGCCGAGAAGATGTTCATAGTAAAAGTCTTATGTTCTCCAAGAAGCATTGGCTTTCCATCATATTTGCATTTCACTACGAAATCAACAACGGCGTCATCCATTGCAAATGTATCTGATGTCTTCCATGAATAATTTCCAACAACTGGAGTTGGAGCAACTGTTGTTTCTTTTATTGCATCTACTGCTTTCTCTAGAACAGTCGTAAGGAGCTGCTTTGTAGCTTCTATTGTCTCATTGCTGTGTGTAGCAGCTTCAACAGGCTGTTCTTCATTATTTGTTTCTGTTTTCATATTTTTCTAATTGTTCTTTGAAGTTCTTCAAATATACTTTAGGATTATATGTACTTTGGAGAACACTGTCCAGATAAGATTTTTCATCTGGAGTGATTGAATCAACATCAATCATATCATATGTGACTTTAACTAGCAGAGATCCTTTATGGTCAATTCCACGGTTCCTCAGAGTTATGACTTTGCCATTGTCTGTCTTAGGTGAAATGTCTATTTGTTCAGGCCCAAATGGAGTCAAGACCATTGTCTTTCCGCCTAAGACTCCCATGAATGGATGGATGAACAGATTTGTCTCAAGGTTGAATGAATCATCAGACTGCCGTGTAAAGACACCATCTGTATTGTCGGAGAACACAACAATGAGAAGATGCCCATCTTTTCCACCATTTAGCCCAGCTTCACCACCGCCATTCACTCTTAAGATCCCACCATTTGGAAATCCAACAGGGATCTTCACTTTGAACTCTTTAGATGTCCGAATGCGTCCAGCTCCACTGCAGTTAGAGCACTTGTCTTTCATCTCAAATCCAGATCCATTGCATCTAGTGCATGGAGTCTGGAAGATAGTATATCCTTCGACTCTTTGGTGGATTCCTGTCCCATGGCATTCAGAACATGCTGCAAAGCCACTGCATTTATGCCCGTGGCAAACCGGACAAACATCGAGTTTATCCATAGTGAAAGTCTTCTCTGCCCCATACAAGACATCGTCAAAGTTGACTTTCATTTGGATCCTTACAGTCCTGCCATTCTCAGGGTCTAGATTTGAAGGAGGATCTCTTCTTTGCTCTTTTTCATCATCTTCGAATGGATTAAATCCAAACCCACGCATGTGCTTACGGATGAAATCAGCAAGGTTGTCTGGCATTCCATCTCCAAACCCACCATGCTGAGCATGGCCTCTAAGGCCATCTATCCCATACTCATCATATGCACTTCTTTTCTCAGGATCAGACAAGCATTCATAGGCAGCTTGTCCTTTCTTGAACATCTCTTCAGCTGCTTTCTTCTCAGCTTCAGACTTCCCATGCTGCATGTCTGGATGGTACTGCTTGGAGAAATGCCTAAAAGCTTTCTTGATGTCGTCAGCTGAAGCATTTCTGTCGACACCAAGAATCTTGTAGAAATCTGTCTCTGAATCATTCATCAGATTGATGATATGTCAATGTAAGCTTTGTCTTCGTCATCTGGCGTATCCCAGTCATGGTTGCACCAGTCAAGTTTGTCTAGATTGATGGTGAAGTGCTTAAAGTTTGCTTCTTTGCGTGTTGAAAAAAGAACCATCCATTCTTCAACTTGTGGCTTAGTCTTCTTCCAGAAGTCATAAAGCTTGTTGTTCCTTTCGATGAATTCTTTCTCTTCTTTCTCTGAAAGGCATCTGCGAAGGTCTTCTGACAAGTCTTTTGGATCTTCAATCCTGTTGTATGGAACATCAAGCATCTCTTCTACTTCTTCAATGACGCACTCTTTTGGAAGGACATATGTCTCTTCAAAGATCCGCTTGACAATAGGACGAGTGCTGTCCCATTTGAAATTCATAGTTTCATTCGTATGCAGCTTAACAGTGTAGTTCATGGTCATTGTTGTCTTTCTTCTCGAACAAGCTTCCAATCCATAAGCACAGCCCAATAATGCTTGCCACAGCCAGATAGATTCCTCCAATGACAATTGCAAACGCATAGAACAAAGCAAAGAATGCAATGCACAATGCCCATGGTCCCCACAATGGGCAAGTCACTATCCACCATGGAAGGTCAGGGCAGTAGCCAAAACACTTTGCAAACAGCATCAGCAGAAATGCTACTCCAAGGACACCTAATGAAGGTGTCCTGAAGATTGTCATGCTTGTTTTATTTTCTTCTTCGTTAGGCATTTTCTGGAACAAAGTTTGTCAGGATTTTCTCACCAACGACTTCACACTGCTGGGCGTTGAAGCAGATCTTAGCTGCTTCATGCATTTCCATTGTCACATCTCCACAAGCATCTGCATGGACAATGATCTTTGCATCTGGCCAAGCTGCACGAAGAAGCACGACATTTGCAAGAACGCAGATCGAAGTGCATACTCCACAGACATGGAATTCAAGGTCTGCGCCACGGCCAAGCATCTCTGCTGCTTGCTGGCCATAGCAGTATTTGTACTGGTCAAAGATTTCTTTGTGAAGGTCAATGCTTCCAAATGTTGGCTTGTCAAGAGCTACATAGTTCAAGTTAGCTTCAATGACTGCATTCTCAATAGACTGCTCTACTTTCCATCCATCTGTGTCTTTCTTGCAATGTGGAACAGGAAGCTTCTTTCCCTCAAGTGTCTCCATATAAAGATCAGTGTGAGTGTCGCGTGTAGCAAACACATAGTCCCACTTGTCTTGCTTGATCAGGGTTTTCACTTGCTCAATGGCGCCTTTGCAATGGGCATTTCCAAGAGGGCCAGTAAGGAAGTCATTCTGCATGTCTACGATGATGAGTGCTTTCATTTTGTTTTCTTTATTGAGTTTGTTTATTTATATTTTACTGACTGAATACTAAAAATGCCCTCTTTTTCAAGAAGGCATTTTTAAAAGAACTATGCTGCTAGAGCTTTTCGGACTGCATCATAGCGTGGAGCATCAAGCTGCTCAATGATGATGTCATATGGGTCAAGCTTGTTGCTCATCACCATCTTCATGATCGACTGGTTGAAGCCAGAAATCAATCCAACACCAAGGTCATTCTCAACCATTGGGATTGTCCCAGTACGTGAGTTGATGTTCCAGAAGAAGAGCTTTGGCATCTTGTAGCCGGCAGCTTTCCACTTTTTCTCAATCTCTTTGAACAGATATTCGCCTGGATTCTCACAAGCAAAATTGAACTCCATGTCAGAGAAGATGATGATCCCTGGAATCTCTTCTTGCTTGAGGTTTGCATTGACAGCTGTCCTCAAAACAAGGTCAAACACTGCTTCAAGGTTAGTTGTGCCACAATCTCCATGGCGTCCAGCAATCTTGAGCTGATTTAGAAGAGAACCATCTGAATCGACTTGGAAGAACTCTGGATGGCTTCCAAACTCAATTGCTTTGCCACGCCATGGCTCAGCGTTGATTCCAGCAAAGTAGAGACCAAGGCCACGTGCAACGTCAATTGCCATGATGTTTCCACCAACATTTGTGCACATTGAACCGGAGCCATCAATCACTGGAATGAAGTTCGTGATTCCTTGCTGGCGGCCTTTTTCGACCATGTCTTTCCAAGCAGCTTCAAGCGTAGCATCTTTGCTGTTTGAATAGTCACCATACCATCTGTCAGTGCAGTACTTAGAGACGATTGTTGGGCAATCAAGTGCTGCTGTGTTGATCTTAGCGCCTGACTCTGGCTTCTCAAGGTCTGCAAGCCATTGGCGACGACGAGTTTCATCGTGCTTCAAGAAGCTGTTTCTGTAGATGACTCCTGCACGAGATGGAACTTTGTTGTAGTCGATTTCACCCCACTTGTTAGAAGACATCTGAGTTTCAAGAACCTTGATATAACCACGGAGGGAAGCCAAAGTCTTGCGGTATTCCTTTTCCGTGATTCCAAGGACGTTGCGCCAGTATCTTGCAAGGTTCTTTGATTCTTGCGAAGATGCATTTGCAGATGGACACCACTTAGCCATCAATGAAATGCTCTTGTCAGCATCCATCCCATCGATGTCTTTGTCCCACTGGTCAACAAAAAGAAGGTTCGCTGCTTTCCGAACATCTTCAGACGCAGAAAGGAAATAAGGCGTCAACTCGAAGAATGACTTCCACGATCCATATTCAGGAATTAAGGAAAGCAGCGAAATTGCTGCAGCTGGATCATTTTCAATGACCCAACCAAAAATCGCGTTGAAGACATGCTTCTCACCTTGGCCACCACGGCAGTCACGGACAAAGAACATCAACTCAAGTGCACGCTGCTTGTCTTCAGCATACACTTCTGAGAATGCTCTTTGAATGTCAACTGGACCAAGCTTGCGCATTGATCCAACTTTAAAAAAGAAATCGGTCAATGCATGACCTGATCGTGCATAACCTTTTGCGCCATTTTCTGTGATTGAGACTGAACCTTCAGCGTCAGTCTTCTGGAGTGAAGAGAGAAATTTGTTTGTCTTCATTTGTTTTCCTTTCGTTTTGTTCGTTTGTTTTTGTTTTTGTTACAAGACACGTTTTGTTTCTTGATCCTAATTAAGAAATTGAAGTATTGCTGTATGTGTCTTTATAAGAAATATTATACTGATTGTTTTTTGTTTTTTTTTCAAGACGCATTTTTCTTTAGGAGTTTCCTCCCTGATGGATTTGAACCATCTAACGGAATTTTCAGTTCTGTATTTTACCAATTTATGTGTTGCTGTGTGCGTCTTTATATTTTTATCTTTTAAATGGTACAGAAGGCAGTGTTTGATTTAGCAATTACGAGGCACGCCGCCTCAAGCTTTCCTTTCTGCATCAGCTGCAGAGCTCCTCGCTCAACAGCATACCCTTAACCGTGGATAATTAATGTTTTATGTGTTGCTGCATGTGCCTCAAAATTGTTTGAAATTATTTCTTGTCAATCGGATCAGGATCGGCTGAATCTGTGCAGAAGAAAATGCCAGGCTTGAATCCGAAAACTTCATTTGCAAGATCCTGATACAATGTGCTTGCCTTTCCATCTACGTCAGACAGATCATCATTGAAGAATTGAACGACTTTCTTTTTGAAGACGAAGTAGTCAACCTTGTCTATAAAAACATCACGGATAGATTCGACACGAGAAAGTGCAGGATTTCCCTCGAACGCTTCACGAAGAAGCTGGTCAGCATCTTCTGTCTCGACAATATTATCAATGCGCTCAGGAATGACTGTTGTTCTAACAACCACGTTTCCAAAAACGCGCTCAGCAGGAATCAACTTCTCAATTGCTTCTGCTTTCTTGTTTCCAACAACGTAGATTTTGACTTCTGGAGTCTTGCACTCTTCATCGAGTTCAACACGGACATTCTCATCTTCAGAGAAGAGAGCTTCAATTTGACGGAAATATGTCACCCAAGGGGAAGACAATTTGATAGTTTTTTGCTGTGCTTTCATCATAAGTTTTTTGTGTTTTGTTTGAAATGGCATGGAGAGCGGTGTTAGATTTGACTATTACGAGGCACGTCGCCTCTATCTTGCTTTTCCACATCAGTTGAAGATGAGTCATATACGGATCTAGCCGGATCTACCTTCAACAATCGTACCTTGATTTAAGTATTTGTGTGTTGCTGTGTGTGCCTCAAAATGTTTATGAATATAATATACTCAACCTATTTACTTTTTCAATAGTCGAAGATAGGAACAATTGAAATCAGTTCATAGCGTAAATCTGAATATTCTAGCATATCTGCATTGTTGTCGAAATACTCATATGGAAAGCTTCCAATCTTGGTTTTTTTAGCCCCCACCTTTTCTTGCTTTTCAATATATAGAGCCTTTTCTCTAATTGCTTCTCTATATGAATCGCACTTCATCAAGCAGGTTGGAGGTTTTCCTTTAGAATTCTTTCTGTTGAAAGTAGAACTGCAGATGGCGTATTTCTCTGGAATGTCGTATTTTTCTGTTGTTTTTGTTTTTTCCATCTTAGACTCCTAAGAATCTGAAGACATCTGACAAAGATTCATTCAGTGAAGCAAATGCGTCATTGTAGTAGATTGTCTTCTGGTTTGGATCTTTTACAAGGTTGAACTTTGAATATTGCTCCCTTGCTTTCTTCTCACATTCACGCCTTGCAAGATCTTCACGCCGTCTAGTTTCTTTCTTCTTGCGTTCAACTGCTTCAAAAAAGTCTTTAGACCGTTCAAGATCTTCTCTGATCTGCTTTCCTTGTTCCCAATTTTCCCAATCAATATTGTCAGTCGTATTCAACAAGGAAAGCAGATAATGGCAGTCTCTAGTTAGATTTGCCACTTGGTCTTCAAGAGCTTTGATGTGCAGTTCTTGCAAAGACATAATCGCTCAGTGATTATCGGTTTGCCTTTTTTACAAAGCGGCCTTTAGAGTCACGAGTTGATTTGCTGTGAGTTGGCCATGGCTTTACGACCTCTTTTTCACGACAAGCACATTTGTCATATGTCCCATCATCGACGTCATTAGCTCTCTTAGCATTGCGCTTTGCAGCTCTCTTTGCTTTCTCTTCAGCTTCATGAGCTTCTTGGTCATAGCCATTAGCTACAACTTTAGAAAGCATATTGCCCATGCCATTGCCTTCAACAATGCCATCTTTACCAACTGTTCCATATGCACGCTTGACAATCGCATAGACGACTGCATGCTCACGGTTATATTCATCTGTTGGTGACTTCTTGACAATTGAACGTGTTCCATCAGTGAAGTACACGATCGTAGCGTTCTTGTTGAAGATCACTGACTTGACTGCAGGCATGTTGACGCCCTTCACCATTGGGACTTCAACTTCACGATATGTGTACCACGTTGATGAAGGAAATGGCGCATAGCCAAAAATGTCTCCAAAAATCGTGTTGGCATATTCTAGGTTATTCATTTTTTGTTTTCTTTCTTTTTATGTGTTCTTTGTTGAATTAAAAATAATATACTGCTATTGTTTGTTTTTAGCTTTTGATTCTTGAAGTTTTTGCATATACAAAGAATGTATAGCATTTGATTTCTTCTCAAGCTCTTTTACTTCTTGAGTCTTTAGCTCACGAATCATTCTAAGTTCATCTGCAATAGTCTCAAGAGCATTGACTGCATGTGAAACCATGTCTTGTTCCCATTGTGTCAGAGGATTGCTAGCTGGCATTTTCATCTCCTATTTGATTGAAGCCCAAATCATTCTTCCAGTATATCCACCATCGGTACTATGCTCTTCACGGTAGACTTTTCCATTCTTGTATGGACGAAGTGCTGATGTTGCGTCATATGATTCATAGTCTGAATCCATTGGTGTCCTATAGAGCATTGCATGGCGGATCTTGTCATAATGCTTGATTTTGAAGCTTGTCCCTAGAATAGGGCATCCATATTCTTGGACAAGCTTCTGTCCGCATACTGGGCATTTGTAGACGGTTGCCATCTATTCTCCATCTTTCTTTGGAAAGAGCTTTCCAATCTTGTCTTCTTCTGTAGAAAGCTTGTAGTCCATTTTCAGTGGGACAACTTTAGTTCTAACCATGGTGTCTTCACCTGGATGGAACTGAGCATACTTTGGATCAATCTTCTCGATTGATGTCTTCTTGATGAGCCAGTGCCCATACAGAATATTGAAATCAATGCCCATCAGATGATGACCAGCCTTTGAAAGCATTTCAATGCGTTGGTCTTGTGACTTTCCAAGCAGTTCTTTGTGAGTGAACCACCTCTGCGCATATTGGTTGATAGCGCCACGAATGCAGTCATTCTGCCTCCAGACGAAGCAGTTGACAAGCTCCATCAGATCTGGAAGCTGGACAATCCTGCAATCAAATGATGGATATTCATTCTGCAAAATTGCAACGTCATCACGCTCTCTTTTAAGATCTAGAATACTTCCATCTCCAAAGAAATTAAAGACTGATCTTGTAAAAGCCATGCCAGCGTAAGATGCAATGTTCGAGACAAGCTTGAAGTATTTTCTATCAAATGGCGCAGTCTTGATGTTCTTCCAACCAAGTGAGATCTCATCTGAATGTGTTTCAGCAACATCACACTTGAACTCGTTCATAAGCATGTAAGCGGTTGTTTGCATAAGCTGAGAAAACACAAATGAACGCTTCTCAGCAGGAAGATCCTTGAATGGATATCCAAGATTCTTAGTCAGCTTTGAAAAGTGGCGCCCGTCAATCCGTGCATATAGAGGAAGATCAGGAATGAGCAGCTGTCCATTTGCTACTTCCTCATAGCGCTTCATACGCTGTCCAAGCGCATCATACTCGTTTTCTTTGCTCATTCTGCTTGATCCCAAAGGATTGTAAGGCTTACTGTTTGTGTTGCAGTTCTATAGCTATGCTTAACTTCATATCCAAGATATTCTAGCCAATCAATGATTCCCTCGTATACTGGCTGTGACTCATAGATTTGAAGAGCATTCACATCATCATAATATGCCATGTTTTCACCTTTGGCAATTTCCTTTTCAATGACTCGTTCAATGTCTTTACGAATCTTTTCTGGAACAAATCGAGCTGCAAGCTCAATGTTCCTTTTCTTAGTAGCTTCTAAAGCTTCTTTAGCTGTCTTCATTTCTTCTTCCTTTTAAAGTGGTTCTCATCAAGCTGCCTGTATGTATTGATGATCTCGATTGGCATAGAAGTATACGCCCAAAGCTTTACAACATCTTTGTTGCTTGGACTCGTCTTTTCACAACTCCAATATCCAGTCCCGTCTTTCAACATAGTGTATTTTGAAAATGTGAATCCGTTGAATGCTTCACGTCCATTTCTAGACGGAACATAGTCTGGAGCATAGACAAAATACCATCCGGTATCAAATGGTCCATCCTCTCTATCGTGCCAAAATGTTGCAATCTGTCCCATAAGAAATCTCCTAGATGTGCTTCTTAATTACTCGTTGTCTTTAGAGCTCATTGTTTGTTTTTATCTTTGTGACAAGAATAAAATTTTCTTTTCAGAAAATTGTTCTGGCGCATTTGTACTATCTTTGATTAAAACTTGTACTTTTCTAAAAAACTTTTTAGAAATGTCACTGGAAATGAAACTATCTATCCAAGGTGATGAAGTGTCATAAAGATACCAACCAGATTTTAATAACTTAGAAAAATCAATATAATCATTTCTCTTTATTGGATAAACTTCTACCCATTTCTTGTAGAATTTAGAAAAATCGTTCATTTGTTTGTTTCTTTCCTTAGATGTGCTTCTTCATTGCTTTGCCGTGGACCTTTGCCCACTCTTTGTAGCCAGGATGCGCAAGCAAAATCTTAGTGTAGTCCTTATTGATCTTCTTGTGGGCGCCATCAAAAGACATGGCGTCGACTAGAGCCATTGTAGCAAAGTTGGAAGGAAGCTTAGTTGCAATCCTAAAGAATCCAGCGATTCTCTTAGACTCATCGTCATCATCTTTTCCTTTCCAAAGATGATAGACCATTGCAGCAACCATTGCATACTGCTGGTCTGCTTTTTCTGGAATGACAACTGGCTTGTTCTCATCTGTCATGACGTCAAGGATGTTCTCATAGACTTCACGGTTCTTGTAGAACTCCATGAACTCAGCACCAGCTCCAGGACCAACAAGGCCATAGACAATCTTCTTGACTACAGTTTTCTTAGCATTAGTCTTCTCCATGATGTCGACCATGTGAGAGACTTTCTCCCAAGAACGAGGGGATGGCCAGCCATACTCGAGATTCTCACCATCCATATGATGGAGCATCTCAGGACGATAACGGATGAAACCTACGACTGAAGGATTGATTCCATTGTTGATTGCCCAACGTGCCCAATCTTCAGCATCTTCAGCAAGCTCGATATGCATGAAGCGGTTTGCAAGAGCAGAAGACATAGACATAGCGACAGCACGATCCTCAGTGCGGTTGCCTGCACCACAGATGTACCAGCCATCTGGGACTTTGTAGATGTCGCCAAGCTTACGGTCAAGGATCAGCTCATATGCTGCAACCTGGATCGAACGGTCGCATGAGACAACTTCATCCAAGAAGAGGATGCCCTTTGAATTGGGATCACGTGGCCAGAAGTCAGGCGGATTCCAAGTCATGCTGTGCTTCTCATTGTCGACAGAAGGAAGGCCACGGATGTCGACTGCATCCATTTCTGCAAGTCGCACATCGATGAATCCAATGCCAAGCTCTTCAGCAACCTGCTTGACAATCTGGCTCTTTCCAACACCAGGAGCACCATGGATAAGAAGCGGAGGAAGCTTCTTAGCAAGCTCGGGGTCATTGATGATCCCCTGAGTCTGCATAACTAAAATATCATGCAGTTCAGAAGCAGTAATTCTGTTCGACTGCACATCGAGATTTTTCGCTTTAGCGTTCATTTGTTTTCCTTTTCTTTAATTGAAAGTTCGTCGTCTATCAGACACGTATGGATATATTATACTGATCTACCTGTTCTTTTTCAAGATTTCTTCAGTATTCATGATGTTCAATTTTCTCAGGTTGTCTACATGGAACCTGTCATCATCATAGACGAACACATGCAGATAGCCATTGCTGCTAGAACGAACTGACTCTACCATCAAACCATTCATCATTGCTGGAATGTCAAGATAGCCAAGAAGATCTTCAATGACTGACTCATCTTTTCCAGAATAAGTGCAATGGATCCCTTGGTTGTCAGAAGAAAAACAATGTGGAGTGAAATAGCATGCAGACAAGCCATCATATCGCTTGTCTGTGCCCATGAAAGATTTTAGAATCTCTTCGATCTCGGAGAGTTTCTTTTTGCGCTCAGTAGAATCCATTGCTGCTTTATTTGTTTGACATTTTTATTATATCAAGCTTGATTATTATTGGCAGTCTCATCAGAATTTTTATTTTCTGAGGATTTACTGTGCTCTTTTGAAATGTCATCAGCTACTTGCTGGAGCTTTTCAATGAAGACAATCATATACTTAGCAATCTGCTTTGCATATGCATCTGTAACTTCATCTCCTCCAGAGATTCCATCAATCTTGCATCTAAACTCTGAATCATTCAGACGCTGCACTTCAAAGATGATCTTGCTGCTAGCAACTACTTTTTCTTCTTTGACTTCTTCAGTCTTTGTCTCAGGTGTTTCTTCTGCCATGTCTTTGTCCATTTTTTTATGAATAATATACGCTATAGAGTCTTGATGACGTCTTCAAACTTTAAGCATTTTCCAGGCTCTTTATGCGCATAGGCGATCTTCTTGACGTTGTTCCATGAGTCTGTATGGTAGAGAAGGTTGTGCTTTGACACTGCATCTGAGATCTTGTAGAAGCTGATGCTTGTCCCATTTGACTTCAAGAATTCAGTAAGGTCTAGTATGATTCCAAATTTGTTCCTGACAATCTCTGATTCATACTGCATCTGCGGTGTAAATATCTTGCTTTGGATCTTTTTCCTGTCCATTTTGTTTCTTGCTGGCTAGTTGTTATTTGTAGTTCTTAGATTGAACACGGTAAAGCTGATATACAGGGTTGATCCCAGGTGAAATTCGTTTGTAGATATGGACTTGCTTTTCCATAGTCACTACGATGTTTGTCCCTTGAAGTAGGGCATTCTCAACCGGATATGGAGTATTGATGTAAGTCAAGATATTTCCATGCAATGAATGGACTGCTATGCACTTTGGACCTTCAGTCGTGCAGTAAGCCGGTTCATCATAGTATTCGTTTCTAGCCATATTATTGTTAATTACTTTTGTTCATTAGTGGAACACCATCCAACGGATCAGTTTGCCAATTGGCCAGAACTTCAGATATTCTGGAACTTCATCCCAGAGCTCTTGCTCTTTCTTTCTGACAATCTCTTCGTGCGTCAGTTTCTTCTGTTCTTTTTCTTTCTTCAGCCGTTCTGCTTCATTGATGTTCGCTTGAGCAATGTTAATCGCAGTGTCAAGATTGTGCATCGTGACTTTCATCATGTCCTCAAAAGCAAGATCATCAGTGACCTCAATCTCTTTGCCTTTGTACTTTTCAGGATATTTCAAAAAGTCTTTCACTGTGTCTTTCTTGACTGACTCTTCCCAAGCAGAGTCCCAGTCAAAGAAGTCATCTGGTACTTCTAGTCTTTTCATTTTCAGCAGAAAGCTGGAGCTAAGTCAGACCAGCTGTTGATTGAGAACTTGTCTTTAAGACGCTGCTTGAACTTGTCTAAGATCGTCTTCTTAGATTTGTTTACTTCGGAGATGTTGATTCCAAGATCAACAGAAATCTGCTTGACTGTGTCATGGTCTACAAATGCTCTTTGGAAGACTTCACGGTCTGTTGGATTGAAGTCAACAGAAGTCTTGACATAGTCAATCAAATGCTCATAGATCGAATGAGTGTCATTCTCTTCGATCTGGCTTTCAGTGTCTTTCACTGAACGCTGGTAAGTTGGATCAATCTGCTCTTCAATGAAGTTCTCATATGTAGCTCCAGACTGGTCATCTCCTGCTGTCTTGTCTTCATTGACAAAAGTATTCAGTCGAATTGAAGCTGCTGAGACTTGGTCATCTTTGTCATAGAACTGCCCAACCATGTATTTGAAGACCCATGGCGTAGCATAAGTGATGAACTTGTTTCCTTTCTCTGGCTCAAACCTCTGAGCTGCAGTGACAAGACCAAAGAACCCTCTTGCTACCATGTCATCAAAGTCATGTGTCTTCAGGGCATATTTCTTAGACATGCTGAAGACAATCCTGAGGTTGTGCATGATGAGAAGCTCCCTGCAGTGGTCCCTGTCTTTGTCCCACCATTCATCAATCAGAGCTTGCTCTTCTTCTTTTGAAAGCGTGTCATACTGCTTCTCTGACGCTTTCAGCTGTCGAATCATCGCTGTAGATGATTCATTATTCTGGATTGCGATCTGTTCTGCCATTTCTGCCTCGATTCTTTATTGCCATTATATCAAGCTCTAGCTATACTTAGCAGAGCTTGTTCATTTTATTTGATTAAATCATTTCTCAAAAAGTTTCATGAAGTCAATGACTTCTCTCTTTTCAGCGGTCTCTTTCAAGAAAACTGTTTCTAGATCAAATTCATGATAGTCTTTTGCGAGATATCTAGTGAATACAAATCCATGATCAATAAGATACTGCGCATCCTCTTTAGAATACCAATGAAGAAGATCTTCAATTCGTGAACAAGAAGAATACCAGTTTTTCCCATCAATATGATATCTAGGATCATATCCCATAGGAAGATTCTTAGCATCTCCTTTACAGTCTTTGCAACCCCAGACATATTCATTCTTAGAGTTGTACCAAAGACCGTTGTTTTCGTCAACAGCTTCTAGTCTATAAAGCCATTTCATTATTAGTCTCCATTCTTGAGAAGGTACTTAGCTGAGACCTTCTTGAAGGAGATTTCTCCATTGTCGATTCTTTTGAAGACAACACCCTCGATCTGGTTTCCATTGTCAGACTTCCGATCGACATACTTCTCAAAGTCTTCAATTGAATGGAGCTTCTGGAAGATCTTGCAAGTCTCAATGACCTTGACATGCTCAAGGCCAAGGAACTCACAGATAGAGTATCTGACTTCCGGAGAGACAAACTTCTGGTCAGTGATGTCAAAGATGCGGAAGACTCTGAAGTGAGACTCAGCATTCTTGTCACGGTTGCCATTGAACTTTGGTCCAATCATTTCACCTTGGATTGCAAGCTCATGCTTAGCCGGGAAGATTTCTACGTCACCATCTTTTCTCACTAAGCCAATGCCATACAGCGTGTCAAGTCTGTTTTTCAGACCATCCCAGCCAATCTTCTTGAAAGCAGCAAACCAGTCATCGCTTCCACCATCGTCTTTCAAGAGGAAACGACGAGAAGAGATCTGCATTGCATCTTTTCCAGTCTCGGGGTTCCAAGTCAAAGGACGGTAGAAGAGGGTGCAAGAAGAACCATCATTCTTCTCAGTGCATTCCCAATCAGCATTGGCCATCTCTGGGTCAGTGAAGTATTCCATCAGTGCCTCAAGGCGGATCTCATCAGTCTTAGGAACATCTGAAGGGAAATTGCCTGAAGCATGGGACTGTGCTCTAGGACCGAGCTGAGAACGCTCGTCAAACCACTCGACAAGACGATCATAGACTTCAACTTTGAAGAGTGAAGTCATGTCAGTCCCAACAGGAAGATCTATGAAGAATGGAGTCTCAGGAGTGTTAGGAAACTCATGAGCAATTGTCTGCAGAGGAATGACAAGACCTTGAGAGACTTGGCCACGAAGCTTGATAGTCTTGATCTTCACATACTGCTCAGAGAATGCTGAAGACTCGGGTGTCTTTCCAGTGTAAAGCTTCTTCAAAGCTACGTTCTTAAGGAACTCCATGCAAGGAAGAAGATCATTGACATTGATTGCTGAGTCAATCTCGAAGTAGACGACCTTCTGACCAACAGAAAATTCACCTTTCTTTACGACGACTTTCCAGCCAAGGTTCTTCATCTCAGCTACTTCAAGAAAGTCAGAGTTCTCAATAGGAGAAAGCTTAGCAATCTCCTGGATTGACGCCATTTTACGTTGAGTTTCAGTAAGCATTTTCTTTTCCTTTGTTTTACGTTCTTATTATATCAACTTCTGCAGCAGTTTAGCAGAGTCATTCTATTTCAAAAAGCTGAATGAACTTGTCATCAGTGATTGACACCACAAAGTCATCTGTCAGCTTGCCATCATACGCCTTGAACCAAAGCATTGCCTGCGGCTCATTCTTATGACGAAGAGCAAAATCTTTTCTAGAAAGGTGCTCTTCATTGATTTCACCATCAACACAAGTCTTAATGAACTTTACTCTCAGCATTGCAGCATTGACTCGAAGTCTAACCTCATCAAAGCGCTCCTTGTACTCGGGGAAATATGAAAGGAATTCAGCATCTTCACCTTTGCGGATCAAAGCTACCATTGCTTCTAGATCCATTGCTCCGTTTGACATCTGCTTGTGCAGTTGGAAATAGAGCTTTGATTTCATCTTGATCCTATTGCCATTGCCATCTCTGACAACAATGCCCTCATGCTTAATGCCAAATCCTTCAACAAGATTCGTGTAGTCTTCAGGAGACTTCATCTCATAAGCTGTTGGAGTGTCAACACCTAGCTGATATCCAACATAGCCATCAACCACAAGGTTCCCCGTCAGCTCTGCTCCATCTTCATTTCTGAACCTGCCAATAAGGAAGAGCTTTGGCTTTGGATAGTCAATGACAATGCGATTGAACCTAGAGCAAAGCTCAAAGCAATATGTCGCCTTCTTCCAAAGATATCCTCCTGTAAATGGATCTTTGCTATCCGGGCTTTCAAGCTTTTTCTTGAATTTAGGATAGTTCTTCTCAATAATGTCTCTCAGCAGTGCGCCAAATGTTGGGTAGATGGCATCTGACAGTTCTGCTTCATCTACATCGAAGTTCTGTCGAGTTCCAAAAATCCAACGTCCATCATAGTATGAAAGAAACACTAGTGTCCCATCTTCCTTGATTGTGGCATTTGCAGTGTCCCAATCGATATTTGCAGCAGGGCCTTCACCATAGTTGAAGAACCTGTTGAACCCCTTTCTTACGATTTTGAACTTCTCTTTTGAGTCAAGGACAAGGCCACGAGCTTCAGCTACGATTGGATCATAGTTGTCAGACTCAAGCATGTTGTAGTTGAACATGACATAGCGTCCATCTGCAAAAGACGAACGCTTGATCTTCAATGAATAAGGAGGTAGCTGAAGTGCAGCTTCCCAATCATCATGCTCAAAAATGAACTTTTGAATGTTTAGCATCTTTTTATAGGTCATCTAGTGTTTGTTCTTCACCCTTGCACATTGCAAGGAACTCTTTCTCAGACAGGAGCTTTGTCCCAAGCTCACGAGCTTTGCAGGCTTTAGTCGATGTGCTGTTAGGATCAGCAATGACAAGATAAGTAAGGCCCTTTGAAACACTGCTCTTGATCTCAAACCCAACAGACTCAGCAAGCTTCTGAGCTTCAGTCCGCCCCATTGTCTCAAGTGCGCCTGTGAAACAAATAGACCCCTTAGAAGATGGGCGAGCGACATCATCTACTCCGCTATAGTGGTATCTAGAATCAGTAACAATCTTCTTTGTATTCTCAATGGCTTCAGGAAGATATTCCCAAAAAGCTTCAATTGACTTCTCACCAATTCCAGCAGGAAGAGTTGAAAGCATATGCTGCTTCTCATTGTCTTCATGCTTCAGGCCCATGATCCAGTCAAAATGGTAATGCTCGATGATCTTTCCAATCTGAACTTCTGCTAGACCCTTGAAGTGCATTGCTCTAAAGATCTTCTGTGGAGAAGCTGAAAACAGCTTGTCATTCAGCTCATTGTAAAGTGTAGTCTCACTCTTATAGTTTGGATTTGGAGTGAATGAGATCAAATCACTGACAGTCTTGATTCCAAAGTTGTCAAGCTGCTTCTTAGCTGAATGCTTGATGTCAAACTTCTTGATGAACACAGTCAAAGCAGTGCCAAGCTTAGCTTCACACTCTTTGTTCATGCATCGAAGGTCAACACCATCAACCACCAATGGAGATCCACAGCATGGACAGACCATTGGCGCCAGATAGCGGTCATGTAGCTCTTGAACTGAAATGTCTTTCATGATTTCTTTTATTAGGTTTACATAATAATTATATCAAGTTTAAAACTAATTGGCAGAATAAAATTTAACTAATTTAAAATTTTAACAAAAAGCTCTTGCCTATAGACAGGCAAGAGCATAGCATAGCAATTAATGTTCGTTCCATGATGTTTTATATGGGGCGGCGGATGGGATTTGAACCCATAGTTATTCGGACCACAACCGAAAGTCTTGCCATTAGACGACTGCCACCATTTTAATATTTTCTAAAGATATTTTACCATTTATAAAATCACCATAATTTGTTTTATCAATAAAAAGTATTTTAACATCATTTTGTGTTAAAACTAATTTCATTTTTTCTTTATCTTTTGAACTATAAAAACCTTTCACTTCAATGTATAAATCATTTTTTGGAATATAAAAATCTGGAATATATCTGTGTTCAGAATTATCTTCTTTAAAATATTTTATTGTTTTATTTCTTTCCCAGAGTATTCCTAAATCATTTAATCTTTTTGCAACATTTAATTCCCATAATCCTTGAAGTTTATATTCTTCATTATTTATATTAAAATATGAATAAAACTTTACATCAGTTCTTTGTGAAGGTAACTTTCCATTTTTATATAAATAAATTTTTGTTCTTGACATTTTATCACGTGATTCTTTAGAATGATGTCTTCCTTTAAATCCCGGTATTATTTTTCCATTTTTTATATTATTTATATATGTTTCACTACCTCTTTTAATACTAATATTTGTTTCTTTTGTCAAACCTTTATTCCATCCACCTTTAACACAGAGTTGTGAATGTTCTTTATGCTGGTGTTCTTTTAATTTAGCACGTGTTTCTCCAATAAAATCACAATGTGAACATTTCCATGTTCCAAATGGTGATTTTAATTTTAGATGACTAGTAGATGTATTAAAATTACAAACATGCCTTTTTACTTTAGAGGCAATAAATTTCATTCTACATGATTTAGAACAAAATCTTCCACTACCATAAGATCCATCATGCTCTTTCTTACAAAATTCACAAATATATTTTTCCATATAATTTAATTACTTTAAATGATTAAATTATTGGTTTACCAAACTGAGCTACCGTCGCATGGCACATTGAGCCAGACTCGAACTAGCATTAGTGGATTTGGAGTCCACGGTCCTAACCAATTGGACGATCAATGTATTGGCATTTCCGCTGGGAATCGAACCCAGACCTTCTGAATGAGAATCAGAGAACCTAACCTTTAATCGACGGAAACTGGCGTCCCATGCTGGAGTCAAACCAACTTCACTGGTTCCGTAGACCAGGGCCCGATTCGTTAGACCAATGGGACATATAAGATGGAGCATTCGGTGGGTGCCGCCCCCACGTATAGCGGTTTTGCAGACCGCCGCGTTTGCTGTTTCGCCACGAATGCTTGGTGCTGGAAGATGGAATCGCACCACCGACGCTCTGCTCTTCAGGCAGACGCTCTACTTCTGAGCTATTCCAGCTTTTGCTCTTGAATTCCATCTGCAATCCGAAGCCAGACCACTTAGATTTTAAAGTTGTCGAAATCAAATCAACTTTGGTATGTCTGACAGGACTCGAACCCGCATAGAATTCCTTAGGACGGAACCGAGGATCCATTCCTCAACAGACACTGGTGGGCATGGCAGGATTCGAACTTGCACTTGACTGCCTCTGAAACAGTTGCCTCTGCCGTTGGGCTACATACCCGAAATCAATGGTGGCGTTGGCAGGACTCGAACCTACAACCATGGGATTATGATTCCCGTGCTCTACCATTGAGCCACAACGCCACTGTGAAGAAGTGGTGGGCCTGATAGGAATTGCACCTACACGGGATTTCTCCCCTTGGATCCTTAGTCCAAGGCGGCTGCTAGTTACGCCACAGACCCATATTTATATTTTACTTTTTGAAAGTTGAAATTTCAGAGAGGAGAGGATTCGAACCTCCGGACGTTTTTAGGCGCCACAGCATTTCCAGTGCTGCTCCATAAGCCAGACTCGGACACCTCTCTATAGTTGGCGCCGGGAGAAGGATTCGAACCTTCGGGACGTTTTGAGGCGTCCAACGGTTTAGCAAACCGTCGCTTTAAGCCACTCAGCCATCCCAGCATTAAATTTGGCGGAAGGTGAGGGCTTCGCTCCCCCGTGGCTTTTTAGGGCCAACCGCATTTCGAGTGCGGCGCGATAAGCTGGACTCTGCCAACCTTCCTGGTGGTCCCAGCCCGACTCGAACAGGCGACATTCTGCGTGTAAAGCAGACGTTCTAACCACTGAACTATGGAACCTGGTTGTCCCTCAGGGATTCGGACCCCGACTAACTGATCCAGAGTCAGTTGTGCTGCCATTACACCAAGGGACAATAAATGGAGCACGTGATGGGATTTGAACCCACGACATCCTCCATGGCAAGGAGGCATTCTAGCCACTGAATTACACGCGCATTTTATGGTCGGCCAGGTCCGACTTGAACGGACGACTTTCTCCTTATCAGGGAGACTATCTAACCAGCTGATATACTGGCCGATGAAAATATTTTAAATATTATACTTATTTACCATTTTTAATTTTTCGCCCAGCTTTCCAACCATTTGGAATAGATTCTGTTTTAAAAATTGTTTTTGATTCTAAGGTCTTAATATTATAAATCCAAATTTTACCATACATTGCATTTTTATTTTTAAAATGGTTTTTTGACATTTTCTTTCTTGTTTCTTCAGAATGATTTTTTCCAAACATTGGATTTTTATTACCGACTCTACTAAATTTTTCAGGATTATTTAGTTTTGCTTTTGCTATTCCTTCTTTTACTCTTTTTTTATGATATTCAGATAATTTTTTCCCTATTTTGCCAATATTATTTAATTTCATTTTATTTATGTAAATAAATCCAAAATTTCCATCATTAATACTATCTCTATTTTTATTTATATAATCCCATCCACCATCTCCACCAACTTTTAAATTATACGTATCATCTCTAGCTACAAACTCTTCATTAACAATCTCTTTTTCTTTTGCATCCATTTCATCTTTGTCCTTACAAAAGAAAAGAATTTTTCTATCAAAATTTTCTATGCCATATTTATTAATAGCATTCCAAAGAATTTTTCCTGATCCTAAATAACCATCATTGAGATTATTTGTTTGGTGCTGACCAATATAAATTTTTCCATTTATTTTATTTGTTGTTTGATAAATTAAAAAATACATAATTGAACCTTTAAAAATATTTACTTTTTAAAGGTTCAATTCTAAGCTTTGCGGGAGCATGATTTGAACATGCAACACACGGGTTATGGGCCCGTTGAGCTACCGGGTTGCTCTATCCCGCAGTAATTAAAGGTTCAATATTATTTACAAAAAACCCATCAGAGTTGAACCTCAAGGAGAATTACTTCTATCTTGAACTCTGATGAATAAGAGAGTCCGCTACTCTGCCGATTGAGTTACACCGGAATAATTGGTTCCGGTGGAGGGACTTGAACCCTCAACTCGCGGATTATGGCAAGGCACCCGGGAGTTGAACCCGGCTCTTCGGGATGAAAGCCCGATGAACTAACCGATATTCGAGTGCCTCATTAAGCTGGCTCCCAGACCAGGATTCGGACCTGGAACTACCTGATTAACAGTCAGGACTTCTACCAATTGAAGTATCTGGGAATAATTGAAAATATTATACTTGGTCGGAGAGATAGGATTTGAACCTACGACATCTTGCTCCCAAAGCAAGCGCTCTAGCCAGACTGAGCTACTCTCCGTTAAGTTGGTTTGTCCAATAGGATTTTCACCTATATCACCGGCCGTATTCTCCGGTGTTCTTTCAGTCAAAGATAGGTCGACTCTGCTTTGACCTAGCGGCTCTCCATCATCTTGCTTCGTCCGCTTGAACTATGAACAAATGAAAAATGATTGATGTTGGTGGACACGTGGGGACTCGAACCCCGATCCTCTGAGTGCAAATCAGAAATTCTAACCAAATTGAACTACCGGCCCATGAATGGTGGCGCCTGGTGGTAACGCTCCACCCGTCCCGAAGGAGCAGATTTTGGCGGGCTCACGGGGAATCGAACCCCGAATAATGGATCGACAATCCATAGTTATAACCGTTTAACTATGAGCCCACAGTCTGCCGCCCCTCTTTAGAGCTATAAGACGCCATAGGAAAGTTTGTTCGTTTGTCACAGATCAAATGGAGCCGGCTGAGAATTCCGAGATCTCGACCCGCGGTTTACAAAACCGCTGCTCTGCCGCTGAGCTAAGCCGGCATTTAGATATATTGTACCTAGTTATTTACTTTTTACTTTTTGTTTTTTCACTTATTTTTGTTTGGAGCCGAGGCTCAGGATCGAACTGAGAACCGATGCTTACGAGGCAACTGTTTTAACCAGTTAAACTATCCCGGCATGAATAGTTGTAGCAATACCATACGTTTGCTCTTTTTCAGCCCCTACGTTCCAATCAATGCAGTTCATCACACAACAGGCTCGACTAGTATTACCTTCATGCAATTCCCTGAACGGAAAAGACTAGCTCTTGGTGGGACAACTATTAAGAACCTTTAAAAATCAAACTGAATAATCATGATCTAGATATTCATCAGTGAAGACATTATACCTATTGATGCCAACGATCTTTTTGCCGAAATCATTCTGAGAAATCATTAGCGTCCGTCTCTGAAGGCTGTCTCCCTTCTTCCAAATTGGCTTCTTGAAGACAAGCATAATGCTGCCGCCCCAAGGCTCCCAACCAATGATGTCTTTCACTGAAACTTTTTTCGTGCGATGAGCTGACTGGTCGTAGAATTTCATGTGTGTTTTCCTTGTTGTTCGTTTGACGATTTGATTATATCAAGATTGGATTTCTTTAGCAGACTAAATTCAGATTTGAAAAAATTTTGACTTTCTTAAAAAGTGACCCTTACGCCCCAGAGTATTTTTCAATTTTATGGTTTTGCCCGGGAATGAAAAACTGATACGCATGGAGCAGCTAGCAAAGGATGGAGGCAGAACCGAGGTAAAAGTTCGGCATGAAGCACTTAAGATACGCAACGAATCCGTCATCTCCATTTTAATCTGCCTGCGCGCGACTTGCCACCTTGCCAATTAGGATCATCTAGCCAGACTTGCACTGACGGCTCCCACTGAAATGTACACGCTCTACCGGACTGAGCTACAGTACCCTTTCGAGTACCGATTGGATTTGAACCAATGACCTTGTGGTGTGGCGCTCTACTACCTGAGCTATAGATGAATGGTCGCCACAGCAGGATCGTCCTGCATTCCCGGAGTCATGCTAATGCCTCGCAAGCAAAGCTGGGGCTCCAGTGTCCTAGGATTAAATTCTTTAGACGATGTGGCTTTGTTGAACTTTTGGCTGCGATAACCAATTTGGCGCGTTTTGCTAGGGTTTTGCCCTTGTCACCAGACCCAGTCAGGAGTCAAACCTTACTAGAGGTCGAATCGAACGGCACTTTCACCGCGCTAGAACTCGGTTGCTTTCAACTTAAATATTTTACAGATCTCTTTCTGCTTTTAAAATCCCGCAGTCTTCTTTGTGAAAGCTTTTGCCTTAGCTTTCATCGCTTTGTAGACTTCTCTCTGCCGAGGAGTAGGGACAAGATAGCGGTTGTATGTCTTGCCGTCTTTGCCCTCATAAGCGTCAAAGTGGATGACAACAAGGTCTCCATGGCGCATCTGAACTCTTTTGTGAAGCCGGCAGTCATAGGCAAAGACATTGCCAACATGGCCCTTGGCGTCAATGTTGTCTTGCGTGCTAAACTGAAGCGGCATCATCTTCTGAGACTCAGAGAATGAAAGGCAGTCATTGTGCGGGTTGAAATACATGTGTTTGTTTCCTTTTCTTTGTTGTTATTTATTGTTTGTCGTTTTCTAAATCAGCTTCAAGCTCAGATGCGTTAGCATCCCAACTTTCTACTTCAAATGAGAGTTTCATCCATGGGTCAGCTGTGAAGTCTTTTTCAACCCAGAATCCGCCAGATGCCATGCAGTCGACATCTGCATTTGCGCAATCCCACATAAGGCGTGATGCCTCTTCTTTGATCTGCTCTACAGTTGGCACATCTCCAACAGTCGCCCACTTCCATCCAAGAGCGTCCATGACTTGATGGACTATGTCAAAGTTGAAATTGTCAAAGATGTCATTCAAGACATCAATGCACTGTTCTTTGTTGCTGTCAGTTATCTTGTTCATGTCGTTACGTCTATATTATATCAAGCTTTCTTGCAGTCTAGCAGAGCACTTTTAAATTTTTCTTCCATTGACTTCAACAATCTTTGGAATGATCTCACCAGACTTAAGGACTTTGACATTGGCGCCAGGATGGATGTCATTCTTCGTGATGAAGTCTACATTGTAGAGGCTTGCTTTCTGGACAATTGTCCCTGCAAGCTCAACCGGGTCAAGCAAAGCGACTGGGACAAACTTGCCGTCTTTGGATGGACCAGTCCATTCAATCCCTACGACTACTGAATCTGCAATAGACTCATTGATCTTGTAAGCAATCTGGTTCTCTGGAATGAGCTTGTCTTCATTCCTGTAGCTGTCATCAGACATGACAAGGCCATCGACTCCATAAGGGAATGGCTGCTTGACATAGCGGCGAAGCTCTTCATTGAAGCGCTCAAAGCTTTCAGCTGTCAGAGTGTAGACTTCAGTTGGCGTGATAGTCTTGTTCCAAGCTACATAGAAGCCATTCTTCTCAAGGAATTCAAACTGCTCTTTCTTAGTGAACTTGTCGCCAAACACCGTGTAAGCGACAAATGTGATCTTCTTCAGGTCTTCAGTGATGTCTTTGCGTCCAACAATCCCTGCAGTAGCATTGCGAGGATTGGCAAAGTCAAGGCCTTCAAAGTCTTTTTCAAGGATGACAAGCTCACCACGGATGTCAAGAGTGCTCTTGTCATAGATCGACTTTGGAACATAGCTGACGCTGAAGATCTTGTCAGTGATGTTCTCACCTCTGCTTCCATCTCCACGAGTAGTTGCAGATACTAAGCTTCCATTCTCATAATGGAGCCTGCAGCTGATGCCATCGACTTTAGCACTGATGTTCAGTCCAGTCGTGACATGGCTGTTAAGCCACTTCTCAAGGTTCTCGGGCTCTTCAGCTTTGAACTTCTCAAGAGAGCCCATAGGATATGGATGCTGGACTTTGCCAGCTTTCTCAAACAGCGTTGAACGGAACTTTGTCCACTCTTCAAATGAAAGATTGCTTCTAAGCTCATCACAAAGGCCATCAAACTCCTGGTCAGACATCACAGGATTGCCTTCACGATAAGCAACGTTAGCAGAAATGATTTTGCTCTTGAGTTCAGCAGTAGTCATTGTCTTAGTCTTAGTTTGTTTACAAGATTATTATATCAAGCTGTAAACTAATTGGCAGACTCATTTTTATTATTTTGTTTTCCAAAGAATGCATTGTTGATGCATCTTCCAGTGTACTTGATGAATTCACTGAGCCCAATTGCCATGACAAACACATATGCAATGGCGACTAGACTTCCAACAATTCCAAGCACAATGACCAATGGCGCCCACAAGAAGAACGTAATCTGCCATGTAGTAAGCCTGAATGCATCTAGCCAATAGCCAACAGTGTCAGCAATAAAAAGGAAGACTGTTGCTCGAATGCATCCGCAGCAGATGACTGAAATCGTGTTGATGAAGTTCATAATGGACTTCTTTGCTTCTTCAAGCTCTTCCTTGCTGTAGTTGAAATATTTGTTGTCTTTGTTTTCCATAGTAATAATTTACCCTTTAGTTGAAAACACTTTAGTCCAATTTCTTTTCAAACTTTAGTTTTCCACGCTCAATGAAATACTGCTTGATGTCCATGCTGCCAACAAATTCATCATACTCTACAACATTTGCAGCACAACCAATGACCATCAATGAGCTGTTTTCAGAACCAGGCATATTAACAACTAAGATCTTCTTCTCCTTAGCAAATGCATATCCACATTCCCATGCTGTTCCAGCACTAGCTCCATTCCGTCCAAAGTTGCAAAGGACAATCCAATCAGCATGATCAATAGCTACGACATCCATTGTGAAGACACATTGTCCCCACATCTCCATTGTGATTCCCCACTCATTGGGGACTTTATGAAGGCCCGGGCGATAGACATCATCGACATCAAACTTAGTCAATAGCTTCTGATAGATTCCACTGACTAAGTTCTTTACCTTGTCTTCAGCTACAACTGGTCCTGCCAAATAGACTTTCATTTGACAAACTTTACTTCAAGATCTATCTTATGGTATGTAAATGGATATTTAGCTTTAAGCTTGTCGGCCATGACCTTTTCAAAGCTCCGCTTAAGGACATCAGCATCATACATCATTCTGTCATCTCCTCCATTGATTTTGCCAGGGAGGAGACGGGTGTTCTCTACGATCTTTCCTTCCTCAACAAAAATCGGAGGATCAAGATCCATGACAACTTTCCATTTTGCAGCAATCTTACTTTTCATTTTGTTTTTCCTTTTCGTTTTATCAAAGTTCGTGGACAATTGTTTTCATAAGATACCGAAGTTTTCTAGGCTTAGGTTTGAAGCCTTGTTCCCAATAGTCCTTTTGCTTTTTGACATAGTTCATTGCCTCATCCAACGAATCAAAAGAAATGACCTTTCTTGTTGTGGGAAACAGCCCATCATCAAAAGCATAATATTGCCAGCCATGCCACCAGTCCCCGATCTGAGGGAAATACTTGATGGTGTCATCACTGTAGTGGTTCTCTGCAACTCTGAACTTGTGTTTCATACTAGCCTCCATAAGTAGATGTTCATTTTGCCACTCTTACTTTGTCGTGGCCTCGCTCAATATTTGCATTAAGATAATCTTCAAGCGAACCTTCTTCTAGTTCACGATTCTTTCTGTCAATATCGATGATTTCATCAAGCGTTCTTGGCGCATAATCCATTCCTCGAATCATGCAACCAACATTATACATTCGAGATTCATGAAGGTAAAGATCTTCAATTTGCTTGCGGACATGCTTGATGCATTGCGCATCCCAAGAAATATGGACATGGCCATAAAGATGGTAGGTGTTGTCGTGGTGCATGTTCACGAAGAAAGGCATCGGCGAATGGTTCAGTACCACATAGCGTGCCTTACCATTAGCTCCTGGATCCTGGACCACTTCCTGGTGAGACCAATTCCTAATGAAGTTGTACTCCTTCAGAAGATTCAGAATCTCAGTCTTGTCATGGTTGCCCTTGACTATGTGCTTCTGGCCGTTGAGCTGCTTGAGAATCCGGACCCACTCTTCATACTTGTTGGACCAGACCACATCCCCAAGAATGTAGACTGTATCATTTGGATCAACTGTCTTGTTCCAAAGCTCAATCATGTCATGCTCCATGTTGACAGTATTTGCCCAAGGACGATTGTCATAGCGCATAATGTTCTTATGGCCGAAGTGCGTATCTGAAATGTATCTGATAGCCATCTTATTTTCTTGCCTTTCTTTTATTGATTAAATCAATCATCTTTGGCTCTACATGGAACCAGCAACGCTCACCATCTGGATATTCAAGCATCAATGCTAATAAACCACTTCTAGGCCTCACTTGCAAACGGGAAGCATCACACCAGCCATAAGCACTCTCACAAAGAGTATCAGTATCAAGCATTCCTAATGCTCTAGAATCATATAGTTCATAAATGAACAGTTCTGGAGAAAGTTCTTCAAGTTTATTCATTGCTTTAATCAATCAAGTTTCATGAATTGATCTGTAAGTTTGTCTGGATCAATTCTTTTAAACTCTTTTTTCAAATAAGGCAAAAGAGTCTTTGCTATTCGATAACAGTCAGGACAATTGCATGGTTCATCTGTGTGGACCATTGACTCTTGACCATACTCAACGTGTGGCGTATCCCAAGCAAGACCACAGAGCGTAAACTCATAAGCATTGATTCCGCCTGAAACACCATTCCAAAGATGGACAACGCCTGTTGAAGGTTCTTTAAAGTTAAGTGCTTTCATTTTATCTGATAATTTAATTATATCAAACTGTTTAAAAATTGGCAGACTAAAGTAATTAATTATTTATGCCGCTTTCATTTCCAGTATATTGGCTTCTTAGCTCCGGTGGAACACTTGGAGTCAACTGGAATGCAGGAACTGAACTTGCATCTAACAAAGGTGTCTGGCATGGTGGTGGCAGTGGATGCTCTATTGAGATAACTAAGATTGGAAGTGTCTACTGGAAATGCACATCAGGATCTGAAGCGAACTTAGGAAGAGGAGGAAATCCAGATTTGAATGGTCCAGATGTCTATATCTGGTTCAAGAACAAAGCTAATGGAAAAATCATCGGTGGATTCTTAGACAGATGGACTTTAGACCGTCCTCGTTTACGTGGATTTGGAAATATCAAAAAGCTTTGGCATATGAATCCAGCACTTATAATTGCTACTTCCAGTGAAGCTCAATTAGGATTATGTGGCCAGAATGGTGGAGTAAAGTCTCCTTGGTATCGGTTAGGTTAAGCTGTCTAAGACATAGCACCATTGCTCTATCTCTTCTTCATTAAGCTGTATCTTATAGCCAATCTTCCATAGTTCTTCTGCTGTTATTGTGCAGAGGAGCTTTTCTTTTTTAGAATTAGTCTCTTTGATGACTTGGAACTTTTGAAGTGGGACATTGCTTTCAGCTATCAGTTCCTTGAATCCCTCTCTGTCGTCATTCCATCCATGGAAATCTGGATAGACATTGTCCATCAGCCATTTTGCCAGAGCAGTGCTTGAGACTAAGACAATGGAATCTTTCTCACAAAACGCAATGAATCTGTCTTGGACATCTGGATTCTCTATTTTGACTTCCAACGAAACATCCCGTTTGTTTCCATTTGTATCGAATGGACATATCCAATGGTTGTCCCAGTCTATCTTTGTCTTGATTCCCTTTGGTGATTTAGCGTCAAAAGCTATCCAATCTTTTCCGTTTCGTCGAAGGAAAAAATCACATTTGAGAGCATGGTCTTCATGCCAATTTTTCCTTGACCGCATTTCAATTGTTTTGTCGAATGGGTACTTTGCCCTTGTCCGTGATAAGATGATCTTTGAAACAAATTCTTCTATTGGACCTGCATATTTTTCGAAATCTTCTTTTGGCACAATATCGTTATAACTGATTCACTAATCATAATATACTCCTAATGAAATGCACCTTCTGACAGGTCACTTTGAGGAACTTTGAACTTCTGGGCTTATCTCATGCAATTTTTAATAAATAGGATTTTGGAACTAATGACATTATAACTTTTGAACTGCCAATATTTTTAATAACACTTAAAGAAACGACAATATTGCTATTGTCATTTCTTTAAGTTATTGAAGCTGTAATCTTTATGTTTCAGGATTATTGAAAATCGGTTTAAAGCATTATTTATCCTGTTGAAAGAAAATCAGCCACGAGCATCAAATGATGTCACTTTTAGGCTTGTTGTCTGTCACTCAGATGGTTGCTTCAGGCTTTGCTCCAGCACCCTCATTGTCCCATGCGACTGGAACAGGAATGGTAGCTGAACCACCTTCAGCTGCAACCTTGACAACACCTACGAGGTCATCATAGGCAGACGGTCCAAAGTAATTTCGGATAGCCTCACCACCAGACTTCCGCTCAAGGAGCGTCAGTGCATTCTTGAAACGCTTTCGACCAACAAGCTCACCAACATGCTTCCATGCATTCTGAGCTGTGCGAGCCAGCTTGACGGCTTCAGGGAGTGGCTTACGGCCACGCTTCTTAGGAGTAGTTTCTTCGTTCATTTTGTTGTTTCCTTTACTTTCTCTTTCCGAACAGGCTGAACAGGAATCCAGCATGATGCTTAGTTTCTTTGATGATTCTCTTCTTCGGCTTGTATGCGGACTTTGTGATTTTACCCATTTTTGTTTGTTTCGTTGTTGTTTGTTTTAAACTCTTTTCCTTTCTTTGGTTGGTTTGGTTGGTTTGGTTGAGCTTAGATCGCAAACGTGTCAGCAAGGACCCAGTAGTTAGGCTTGCTTTCATCTTCCCAGAACACAGCACCATTCTCATCAAGAGTCTCGATGCTTGCTCCAAAGTATTGGCTAAGATTAGACTTAGATGCACGGACTGAACATCCAGTCTTCTCATTCATGATCTCAAGGTAAGTGTAAGTCATAGACTTATGCTTTTCCTTAGTAAGAGTCATCTTGATGTATTCAGGAAGCTTGTAAGTCATGATCGGAATCATTCGCTTCCAGATGGCAAACCGACGGGCGACTTCTTCCAAAGAGACCTTTTGCTTGACCCATTCAGTGACAGTTCCATCACGATGCTTGACAATGTGCTTTTCCATTTGATTAGTACCCCCAAGATTCGTAGTGAGTAGACTTGCCAGGCTTCTCAAGATAAGCATCAGCATAAGATGCAATCCGAATGTATGGACGCTTGTCTTCGTAGTATTGAGCTGCTTGGACTCGCTTTACGTCACCATTCTTCTGGTCTTTGATATGGACTGAAAAGCTCTTCACTGGAAGAAGTGTCCCATCAGAAGGAATATCATACGTGCGGTCTGCAGAGAATGGACCGGTCCCATGGTCATCTAAGATAGGAGGACAGACTTCCTTGATCCTGACACTGTTCTTTCCAACCTTCTCAATGACTTGGAAGAAGTCAACATTCGTCTGCTCATATCCCCAAGAGCAAGAGAAGACATCACCGACCTTCACTTTGTCGAGGATTCCTTCATTGTCAGCTTTGCGCTGAGCAGCACGTTCCTTCCGTTCAGCTGCAAGGCGTTCCTTTCGAGCAAGCACCTTCCGGTTGTGCTCTTCATAGAATGCCTTTGACTCAGGAGAAAGATAGTCTGGAATCGGCCAAATGCCATGCTTCGTGTAGGGGTTTTTGATTTTGAGCATTTTGATTTTCCTTTGTTTTATGGTTTAGAGGCTAACTACTTTGTTGGCTGATAGACGGAATCGTGCACGAGGATTTTCTTTATGGATTCTATCCATCCAATAAAGGAAAGTTCCAACAAACTTATTGTCATTTGAAGGCATGTTGTAGCCATAGCTAATGTCACAGCAAGCATAAGAAGGTTCATTGTCTTCAACTTCTCTGTCATTGAAATATGCATAGAGGTCGAAGAGAATCTTTTCACCTTGGCCAAAATGCTTAATGACATCTTTAGCAGTAGACTTTGTCTTCTGATAAGACATTGTCACACCATAGTTCGTCGACATAATCCAGTTCTTAAGCATTAGTTGATTTCCTCTGTTTTATCAGGTTGACAGAATTATTATAACAAGCTGGAAACCTATTAGCAGTCTCTCTAGATTTTTATTTTCAAGAGGCCTTTTCTTTTGCAAGAGAAACCATCGACAGGAACTCAGACTCGGACAGAAGCTTTGTCCCAAATGCACGCGCACGGCAAGCTTTGATCGACGTAGAGTTAGGATCAGCCATCACAAGGTATTTCAAGCTTTGTGTCACACTAGTATGGATGTCAAATCCAACAGACCGAGCAAGCTTCTGCGCATCTGCACGAGTCATTGTCTCAAGTGCGCCTGTGAAGCAGATAGAGCCTTTATAAGGAACTGTCTTGTTCTGAGGAACTTCTTCTGGCTTGTCAAGCGTACTGGCTGCAAGCTCTAGCATGTCAATAGAAGGAGGAGCAGAAGGAGCATCAGCTGCAATAGGCTCTTCAGCCATTGGAGCTTCCGGCTCAACAGGAACCTGAATCTCCTTCTTTCTGAAGATGATCAAGTTCTGCCCGTATTCAACATGCTTGAACTCAGAATACTCATAGCCATCAGCAATGATCTCACGGAACTTCTCCTTGCAGACTGCAAGGAACTCATTGCGCTTAGTTGCACGGCACCAGTTCCTCTTCTTCTTGCTGTCAGGAATTGGACCAACACCGACAGTCTGAAAATGACGGAACCGATAGAGCTGCTTGTCCGGATCGAACCAAAGCGAATAAGTGTTGTGAACTCCTCGAGAATAGCTGCCTTTACTTTGGTAGTTGTAAGACCATCCAGTATCAAAGTCAACAATGGCTTTTTCTAGAGGAACTAGTGTGACACGGTCAACACCATTCTTTCGAGACCAAGAAGCATGGTCGTTGTCAAGACAAAGAAGATGGACATCAGGCGTAGTATTTCCCCAAGAAGTCGGCTTGATGAAGCCATCAGGAAGCTTATAGAACTTTGAATCATTCCCTGAAAGGCCCCCTCGGAAAGAACGCTCAAACGCTTCACAGTAATTTCGGCCAATCTTTCGAACTTCTCGATTGCCAGCTTCTACCTTGACTCGAACTTCTTCATACTTTCGGATCATGGCTTCATGAAGAGCATCAGAGATGTCCTTCGGAAGATACTGCTCTTTGACAATCGGGTGAGAAGTCGCAGCTCCCCAACCGGGACCGTTGTACCACTTCTCAGTGCAGATCGAGATGAGCTCACCGGGGAATTCAGCTTTGCGTGCCATTTGGTTGTTTCCTTTGTTTTGGGTTAAGAATCCAGGATTACAAGAATGTCGTCAATAGCCGACTGAGGATCATAGGTCTCAGAATAAGTTTGACTTGGAGCATCAGACCAAGGATCCCATTCAAAGTATTTTCGAAGGACATCCTTGATCGCTTCAACTTTCACAGTGTCATTTCTGTTAGGATAGAACTTCGCGAACAGAAGGTCATAGTTGTCTTTAATGATCTTGACCTCTTCCTTAGACATGTTGACTGTATAATCCCGAAGGTAGCAGTCGAACATCTCCTTAGTGACGTCTTCAACAGTCACAGGATCGAAGTTTCCAAAATCGCAGTCAGCCATTTTGTTTCCTTTCACTTAAGCAGTTTCAACAGCGTAAGCATTGCACTTGACGGTTGTATGGACTTCAAGTGGACGGATGAACCAGTCAACCTGACCACCTGAATCTCCAGGAAGCTCATATTCTTCAACAAACCGTTCAATGATCTTGGGATCGACAGAAGGAACATAGCGGGTGTACCAAGAAGAATCCCACTCACCACGAACAAGGATCTTGCACCAAGTCTTGCCCTCTTCTTCGTCTAGAGGCTCATAGCAGAACCCCATAGACTTAATATGGCCATCAGTGAAGAAATCACGCATAACTCCATATCCACCGATCTTGTTAGGATCATTGAGGAAGTCTTCATACCACTTGATGCAGCGAGCTTCCTGTTCAGGAGTATGGTCAGCGACTTCTTTGACGAACTTCCAGCAGTAGAGTTTCATGGTTGATTTTATTTGTTGGTTTGTTTTATTTGGGTGATATAATTATTATAACAAACTGAAAATCTTTTGGCAGTCTCAATTAAAAATAATTTTTATCCATCAAGTGCCGATTTAGCGAGGTATTGAAATCTGTCCCATGCAGCATTTGCTCGATCAATATCTCCAGGACAAATGTCAATGGCTCCAAGCATGTCAAGATATTCGATGTCAGCGCTCTTTGCCATTCTCTTAAAGTCTTCATCAGTCTTCCCTGGAAAATGATTGTTGCACCACTCTTCAACATCGTGGTTGATCTTGACAAGGTCTTCATATGTCATAGTGTTTCCTTTGTTGCTAGTTGTTCTCAGCAGCGTCTTCAAGCTGGTTGCAAAGTGAATCCCAATAGTCTTGGCCATAGTAAGCCACAATTGGGCCTTTAGCTTCTTCCTTGTTCAGCCACTCAAGTGCTGCACACCAGAACTTGCCTTCAACAAGCGAATTGAATGTGTCAATCGCTTGGTTGGCTTTGGTCAGGATGTTCTTCCAGTCTTTAGCCATGTTGATTTCCTTTCAGGTGGGTGACAATATTATTATAATAAAAAACTAAATTTTTGGCAGAATTATTTTTATCCGCTAAAAATTTAGTAAAAAGAGTGGCGGTCTAACTGTTGAACCTACTGCCGGGTATCGTTAATTGATTGGTCCGGCAGGCTGGATTTGCACCCGCAACGTCCACCTTATTGGAGCGGCATATGGGATTTGAACCCATGTGATTAGCTTGGAAGGCTAGGACCCGAACCACTAGGCCAATGCCGCATCTTTATTTGGTGCCGAAGGTGGGACTTGAACCCACACGCTTTCGCGGAGCATTTTGAGTGCTCTGTGTCTGCCATTCCACCACTTCGGCAAAGTATATTTTACTTACTTTCGTAAAAGAAAAACAAGACGCATTTGTTACGTTACTCTATCAACTGAGCTACAGTCTCGATTTGGCGAGACTGGTGGGACTCAAACCCACGACCAACGGGTTAATAGCCAAGTATGTTTTGCTGTATGCGTCTTTAAATTATTGGAGGAACCTCAAGACCAATCACTCGTTGGTATTTGTAAGACTCATTGTTTCAGGTTCTTTGGTGGTGCTCCGAGCCATATTTCAGGCATCTCCCCGGCGGGTGTTCTTAGTTTCCTTGAACTATCGGAACAACAGTGTTTGCGCTCACACAATTGAGGGCATACCGTTTAGCCCTTACCTTTTGGTTTGATCTTTGCCCGAAGGCGAATCTTCAGAGAGGCCTAACTCAATACAATGGTTCTGCGTATCTCATTCTCAGCATTTTCGTCTAGCATGCGCAGCCCGCTATCTTCTATGCTGTCAGTCCACCCGGACTGAATCATGAGGCAAAGTCTTTATCGAGCAAGCTTAGCTTCCCAAGCAGAACGATGCTGGTTGCGAAAGATCGCATTGTCAGTGACTGCAATTTCCTTCAGGCCGCGGCCAGTCTCAGTACGAGACTCATGGAGATAGATAGTGAATCTTGCTTGGCGAGTAGCATAGATGTTGACATTGTCTGGATCAATGTCATATGAACGATGTGAGATTTTATCGTAGAGTTTCATGTGTTTTGTTTGTTGTTTGTTGCTTTGTTTGATTATATCATACCAAGACTCAAGTCAATTGGCAGATATTTTGAAAAATTATTTGTTGAGTGTGAAAGCGGTATGGAGTGGAAGATACTCTTCAGGATGCGCCTTGTTGTACTCAGCGACCTTCTCCTTCAGATCCTTCTTGCATTCAGCGTCAATCCGAATGTAATCAATGAAAGGACCAGCTTTCTTATGTCGTGCAATAGTGTAGTGCTTCATGTTTATATTTTACCTTGTTGTTTGTGTTGTTTGAAATGTTTTTAATCTTTAATGCAAGCTTTCAAGATGCTTAAGTGCTTCCTTTGCAGCTTCAACTGCACGATGACAAGCCCATTCAGAAAGTGGTGACTTGCCATCTCTGACATCTAGAAGGATAGCTTTCTTAAGGTCATTGGGACCAGGACCACTGAAGAACCCCTTAGAGATCGAGGGGAACTTATTGCCATTGATGATCTTCTTCAGCTCACTTTTCTGAAGGGCAGAAATCTGAAAGTCAAGATATTCATTCACTACATTCTTCATGTAGGTGTCAAAGTACTTTTCAACTCTAGTCATGGCTTTTCCTCACTTGATTCGAATGAGAGAAACTTTCTCCTTGATTCCATTCTTGCGATTCTCTCTTGAGCAAGACCTGCAACTGTAGTTGCTCGGATTCCTGACACATCCAACATACCGATGGAAACCCCAGACATGGCCACACTTAGGGCACTTCACAATGTATTTGTATGCGCCGTTGATCTGGTCATTAGTCATCTTCTCTTGGCAGTCAGTGCATCGAGACACATGGTACTTGTCAGGGAATTTCTCATTGATCTTAGCCGCGAATGACTTGAACAGCTTACGATGCCCCCATGCTCCAGCACAATGGCACAGCTCATGGATCATCGTATTCAAGATAGCGTTCTCAGACGTGAATCCACATAGAGTGTAGCTAAGCTTGATGATGTAGTCATAGTCTCCACTGTAGTCTTTCTGGCAATATCCCCAGTAGCTTCCAATCTTCTGATGGTAGAGAACACCAATCCGAAAGCGTGGAGGAACAGGGACTCCAGCAGCTACAGCATCTGCATAAGCTTCATTGAAAAGCTCAGTAAGTGGACGAGCCATCTTAAGATCTCCTGTTGTTGGTTTTAAGCATGGAAAGCGCCAATCCAATAGACGCCTTTTGCATAGAGCTCATTAGCCCGCTTGTAAAAAGACTCATCATCCTTGAAGCATTCAATGTCAGAAGGCCGAAGCTCAATGTCAAGCCGCTCCTTGTTCCGGCAATGCTTGCCGCGATAAGTGGCGGCATAGATCACGTGAGCGTACTTGCCCTCCTTCAAAATACGAGAAGCAGCATCACTCGAAGTTTCAGGCCGCTTCCATCCTTCAAGGTTGTACCAGCTCCTCGGAAATCCGAGACGAGCAAGCATGTTGAGAGTTGTTCCAAGTCTGCGCATGGTTGTTTAGTTTGTTTGGGGTTGACAGTATTATTATAACAAACTGGAAATCTTTTGGCAGTCACATTGAAATTTTATTTTTCAATGCTCTTCAGCCCAGACCCAAGTTCCAGTAGTCTCATCATAGATGACTTCATCTGCAAGCTGCGGTTCTCCAAAAGAGATATGGAACCTGTCAGCAGGGTCTTCAGGAGTGGAGTACTTTGCGCAAGTTCCACCCTTCTCGATGTCATACAAGTCTTCTACAATCATTCGCTGCGCCTCATCAGGAGACTCAGCAATTGCAGTCCATGGCTCAACCTTAGGAAACACGTCTAGGTTAGGGTTGGGAGAAGTGTCGAAGATTGTCACGTTGTAGAGGTACTGGTTCATGTTAGTTCAGCTCCAAAGGTTGTAGACTGTCCGTGTAGAAGAGCATAGAGTAGTCTTGTCATACCCGATTGCCTTCTGATGGTTTGCTGCAATGTGCATTGCTTCAACAACGCTGTCAGCATAGAGTGTCTGGTAAAGTGACTTACAGTCCTTCTTTGAATAGCGGACTTTGACTTTGAAGGACTTATGCCAAGGATTGCTTCTCATTAGATGCCTCAAACTACAACAATGTGATAGCCACTGTTCTTCTTAGAATTGTCAAAAATGCAACTGTAGATCGATCCTTGGCAATGGACTTCATAGTTCCACCATGGAAGCTCAGGATCAAATCCGGTAGCTTCATGCAGATATTCCTTAGCCTTCTTCACAAGCTCATCTGCGACATCGAGGTCTACAAGCTTGTTCTTGGTAGGAGCATTCCTACGGTAACGAAGCTTGAAGATGCGCTTTCTGCCCTCTTCACCTTCAAGCCCATGAGTTTCATCATTGATGTAGACGTAGTAGTTAGCTTTCATCTTCAAGCCTCTGTGCGTTGCCTCTGTTCATTGACTATGGTTAGTCGGCAGATGCGCACCCCCTGCCGAATGCCTTTGCGCTTGCTTGGGAAATTGCTTCTACAGGTAAGAAGCCGCGAGATCAGCGTACTTGGCAGCAAGGCCAGCATAGCGCTTGACCTGAGCAACGTAGTCAGTCTCACCAAAGGTGTACCGCTTCCCGTGCTGGAAGAGACGCAGCTCCTCGCAGAAGGATTCAAACTCAGAACCCTTGATGTAGTAGTGAGTCTTGCCATCCTTCAAGATGATGACATTGTAATTGCTGCCTCTCATCTTATCCAAGGTAGACTCCTTAATGCTGAGCTTCTCCCAATCAGGCTGAAGGATGTTGTCAACATCATCAAACAGCTCGAAGGGAATGATGAATGTCCGCTTAGCGATAGGATCGTAGAACTTTGCAGCACGATCGGACTTTGCAATGTCGATGTATTCCATTTGGTTGTTTCCTTTGTTTGTTGTTAGCAATCGTAAGCTTCTTTGAGATTTCGCTTCAGCTCAGTAGCTTCCTTCCAAGAAATATAACTAGCAGCTTTGTTCTGGAAGACGGTCCGTCCAGTCTTTCTTTCGAAGACCCAGAGATTGACGTCGTACTTTGCCTTTTCCATTCCATAAGGATCGGCGGGCGACACCTTGATGATGTCAATTCGAACTTTAGTAGGTTTAGCCATTTGATTTCTCCTTGTTTTAGAAGCTCCAGTCGTAGTAGTATTCAGCATGCCCCATGGCAAAACGGTTTCCCCAACCCTTGCCATCATATCCCTTAGAGTACCAGCCATTCCGGCTTTTCCTCCACTTCAGAGTGACAATTTCACCATTAGGATCTTCCTTGATGATCCAGTCTTGATGGCCCATAGGATGAGGCTTGTTAGGATCGACCTCATGCTTCATAGCCTGGACCTTCAATGACTTGATCTTTCCTCCAAGCACGTTGATCTCAACAACGCGAAAAGGATTTCGATCAGACCACAGAAGCTCAGTGCAGCCGAGACCAATCTTCCAGTGCTTCCCCATTTCAGGGCCATAAGATTCAGCAACATGGTTTGCTTGAATCTCATTGATTATCGAGCCGTATTCCATTTTGTTTGTTCCTTGGTTGTTGTCAAGTGGGTGACATAATTATTATAACAAACTGGAAATCTTTTGGCAGTCTCAATTAAATTATTTTTTTCTTGCTTTTAGCGCCAATTCCCGGCCTTACTGACTGGATTGTGATTCCAAGCTTGTTGGCCATCTTCTGACAGTCTTCACAAGGATCGATTGGAAGGACTTCTCCACTCAAGCCAATTCTCATGATGACAATTGTCTTCAATCCAAAAGGATAGTAGCGTGCCATTGCATAAGCTTCTGCATGAAGGCCAGATCCAATGACAGGCTTGATGTTGTCTTTGCGGAACTTATTTGTCGTGTAGCCTATTACTTGGCCCTTCTTGTCAAGAGCAACACATGAAATACGATACTGAGAAGGAGACTGCTCTGCCTTCTTCTTCAGTCGCTGTATGACAGCTGGATTGTCAAGAATTGCACACATTTGATTTATTTGGTTGCTCAAGTGAGGCTATTACTCACATTTCCAGAAAGACTCCAGTGTCCTAATTAGACGATTGAGCTTCTGATTCATTTTTAGGAACCTTCTCAACAAACGTTTTTCGGGGAACCCTGTGTGAAGGAACAGTTTGAATGAATCAAGCTGGCGCGCCAGGGGGGACTCGAACCCTCAACCCTCGGCTTAGAAGGCCGATGCTCTGTCCAGTTGAGCTACTGGCGCATTAAGATAATATACTTACTTATCTTCGGGGTCATCGACATATCGAGTCCCAAAGACCTGGAACCGGGCCTTAGGATTCTCTACATGGATCTTTGTAAGAATACTAAGAAGGTTGTTCTTGTCCTTGTAGAAAGGATCCACCAATGGAAGGTTCTTGTAGATTGCAGGGCAACGGCCTTCAATCTCCTTTTGAGAAGGATAAGCATGAAGCTCAAACCGAATCTTCTCTCCCAAGAAATGCTTGCAAGCCTCTTTGCAATGCTTTGCAATAGTCCTTGCAGGAAGATAGACGTCGTAGCACGTGTGGATTATGTCAGAGGTATGCATTGTTGTTTTCCTTGTTTTAAGCGTTGTCCTTGACCCACTCGACGAGACGAATGACGCTAGACATATCAAGGTCGCTAAGCAGATAGTCATATCCTCCAATAGCAAGGGTTACGTCACCATCATAATAAAGATATTCGAGATCTTCAAGATAATCTTCAGAATCTTCATTCGCAAAAAGCGCAATATTAGCGTCTGAAAGATCGATCTTCTCTTCCTTCTGCTTTTCAATAGCAGAACGCAGATAATCCTCGGCGGCACGGTAGAATGCCGTCTCAGTATTGGTAATCTTGTCGGACAGAGCAGTAAGCTTGTTGACAATGTCAGTCTTCTTAGTTTTCTTAGTGTTCATTTTAGCATCCTTTTCCAAAGAAGCCGGGCTTGCAGATTTCATTTGCATAGAAGAGCTCATCTGCATAGTTCTCTCCTAGAGGCTTGTGGATCTTTTCAAGGCCATCAAGAGCAGTTTCAAGCCGCTTGTTCAAAGTATTGACTCGAGCTTCATACATGTATTTATCGAAGTCAGTATCTTCTTTCATGCTCTTTGCAGTATAAAGAGCCCAAGCAACATCTTGCGTGATGACACCTATTCGATAGGCTTCAACAATGTGGTCAGGGGAATTTCCCTTTGCGTATTTTGGATCAATGTTTTCCATGGGTTTTATCAGGTTGGTGACAGTATTATTATAACAAACTGGAAATCTATTGGCAGTCTCGCTAGAAATTATTTTTCAGAGGTCAGCACCATCTGTGTAGTTGAGATTGCAAGGAGACCACCATCCGTCGATGTCAATCTCTCTGCCATTCAAATAAGCATGCACTTGGTCTTCCTCTTTGTGATAGCTGATGAGGACACCATCAAGAGCATTCAGCCTACGGCTTGTGCTCAAAGTAGGATAGCCGCAATAAGAAACATAGGAAGGAATATCTCTATGGCTCTTCTTGTGCTTGTCGCACCAGGTGGCAATAGGATTGCCATGGAAATAAAGAACCCATTCCTTCTTCTCATTGTCATGCTTGAAGACGGTGTTTCCACTAGAGAAGAATTCTCGCTTGTGGATAGCACCAATGATCTCTAGACAGATTTTTCTCATTTGCTTGCCTTTGGTTAGTTTGCTTCCTTGTTTTTGATTGGCAGATTTATTATATCAAATTGAAAAATAATTGGCAGTCTCAATTTTTAACCGTTGTTCCAGAGGGAAATTTTTGCATTCTGGAATCCCTTTGGCAAACGAAAATCTAGTACCGCCATGAAAGACCTAAAACGGAACAAACGGAACCGAGCTCTGCTCAGGCTCAAGAGCGTTTCAACCAGGAGTCCTCTTGATTTAATCCGTTAACTCCTACCCACAACTTAATTCCAGCCGCGATTCGCAATCAGCTTCTTGATGACATTCTCCTTAGTGACAGGGACAGGAGAACCATTCAGCATCAGCGTGCTGCAATTGCCGGCATAGTACTTTGTAGCTTTAGCGACAAACTTTGGAGAAAGGTCACCCCAACGACGAGGAGTCTTTGTCGTAACGTGGGCATCATTCCAATGAGTGTCTCCATTTCGATTGATGTCGAAGTTCAAAACAAGAGAACCATCATTGTCAATTCCGGTTCGCGTCCAATAAGCTTTTGTGATGTTCTTCTTCTGAAGAGACTTCATCTTTGGAGCTTTGCGAGCGACAGCCAGGACTAGCTCAGCGACCTTCTTGTTCGTCAGGTCAAGGTTCCTTCGGCCAGAGACATGCCGATTAGAATGGCGCTTGATCCGCAGATTCTTGCACCGTTGAGCAAACTCTTTGTCAGCAGTCCAAGCTCCCTTCTCCTCACGAGATCCAATAGCATAGAATGTCTCTTCACGAAGAGTCTCAGTAGGATGACGGCGGTCGACAGAGTTCCAATGCTTCTTCCCAACATACTTGTAGATTCCAAGAGTCCGAGCAGAAGGCTCATCATCCGGGCCAGAATAGAAGCACGGTCGATCAAGCTCAACAAGAATGAAAGTGTTCCTCGTCTCAGGAGAAATTCCACGAAGGACACAATGAGAAGTCATGTTCGAGTAGTCATTAGCAGGACCATCGAAGATGTAGCCATTGTTGAGAAAATGCCTTACAGAGTTTGAAAAGCTTCCAATCATCTGTTCCTCAGAGAGGATTAAGGCAGTGGGCAAACTAGAATTTTTCATGTGGTTGTTCCTTGGTTGTTGTCAGGTGGGTGACATAATTATTATAACAAGCTGGAAACCTATTGGCAGTCCCGCTAGAAATTATTTTTAATCATCCCATGGCCATTCAAAGCCAAGGTCAGTCATAGCCTTGAAGACTGCATCTCTCATGTCTAAGAAAGAATCATTTGGATTTTCATTATGCTTTACAGCATTATCACAAACCTTCTTTTCAATTTCCTTGATGTCGTCATCATTCAACGCCGTATCAAAGAGGTCTTTGTCACAGCAGTCGACTAGAGCACTTTTGAAGAGTTCTTTATCAAGCTTCATTTAAATCCACCCATAAAGTTTCAGAGTCTTGACGTCATCAGGATGGACGTAGACTTCTTTCACACAAGGGTCAGAAGAGCGCTCTTTGTAAGTAATGACACCAAAGGGTTTTTTGCCACTCGAAGGCTTTTCTACAATGCTTCCACATACGAGGTTGTGGCTGGAGAGATAGACATTGCGGTGCTTGTAGATGTCACGCACCCAGATGTGGAAGAAGTAGCAGCTAGAATCAAAGATCGTAATTCCAGTATTGCCGACATGAGACATCAATCTGACGTCATTTTTTCTGCAAGTCTCATGAATCTTTTTAAAGGAAAGGTGCTTCATTTTACTTCTCCTTCGAATAGAACTTGTTCTGCAGCTCACCATAGTGCTGGATGACAGACCAGTACTCGATTTCAGAAAGGCCAGCTGCACGCGCCGCAGCATGAGCATCCATGATCATGTTGTAATGGCCCTGCATCTGAACATGCCGATAACTGTCGAACATGCTCTTCGTAATCTTTTCAAGTGGAAGAATCTTCATTTGGTTTATGCTGCTGGTAGTTTTGGCTGTATGTCAATTTGATTGACAGGACTATTATAACAAACTGGGAACTAATTGGCAGTCACATCAGAAATTATTTATATTTGATGCAGACTTCATAGATCCAGTTCAATGCTTCCCAGACCATAGAACAAAGGAAAGGAATGACTGTAAAGACAATGCCAATCACTAGCGCGATCAGCATCACTGCAAGGAAATAGTCCATCTTGCTTCCTTAATTGATAAGGATAAGATAGTCGTCAGGATTCTTGCCAGAAGCCTCAAGATTCTTCTTCTCAAGGTCACGGATCAATTGAGCACTCTCAGAAGTGTTCTCAAGGCCAAAGAACATACGCTTAAGGACCTGCTCTTCATCACGTCCATCTTTGCGACGGATAGTCACTTCACATTCAAGTCCAAGAGTCGTTTCATTGATTCTCATGTTTGTTCTTTCTTTTGGGCGTTAAATCAACCAAGCAGAACCGAGGTCAAAGTTCGGCATGAAATGTTTCAACCAGGCACCTTCCATTTTGATCTGCAGCGCCCGACGCCAGAAAAGGAGGTTCTGACGTCTTAACCAAATTTAAGGCGTGCAGTCGTCAAGTGCAATCCCGGTAAGGCGCTCAAGCATAATCATAGCATCCCACACGGTGTCAGTAGACTCAGTCACTTCAAGATAGTCACGCTCTTCCTGAGTGAAAAGCTTCTTGTTGGCAGAGATCTTCTTCAGAAACTCATCAGCATTATAGCCATCATTTCGGAAAAGCTTCTCATTTAAACCGAACTTCTCATGCTTGACCTTAGAATGGATCTTCTTCGTAAGGATCGCATTCGTATATTCCGTAATTGCACTAAGGCATGCACGGAACTTGACTTCTTTCTGCTTCTTGGTAAGTTTCTTCATTGGTAGTTTGTTGTTAGTTGTTCAAAATATTTTACTTGAAATAGAGAGTGATTGTCTTGCCATTTCCACGGCTGATGTCGACCCACGATTCAGTGGGGCCAAGAGCTCCAACAGCATGAATCTCTCCATCGTATTCGCTCTTCTGCTGGTCAGCAAGCGCGGTGTTGAGCTCAGCAGAGTCATCATAATTGTAGAGCTTGACAAGAGGATCAAGCTTCTTCGCTTTGTTGAAAGCTCGAGCAAAGCCCTTCTGGCCAGGATTGAAGTAGTTTCCACCACATCCACAGCGGCATCCACTTTCAAGACCAGTGTAAGCTTTAGTGACTTCCTTGTTCTGAAGAAGGAGATTGAGGGTGATTGTAGTCATGGTTTTATTTGTTGGTTGTTGTCAGGTGGGTGACATAATTATTATAACAAGCTAGAAATCTTTTGGCAGTCCCGCTTGATTTTTATTTTTTATTGCGCCCACATAGCAAGCTCAATGAGCTTCGAAGAGATCTCATCAACGTCTTTCTGAATCTTCTCCATTCGTTCAGCGAGCTTAGCAATCTCAGAAGCGAGAGTTGGAACAGGAAGCTTCGAACAATCATCAGCTGGAGCAGGAGGATTGATGCAAACGTTAAGCTTGCAATGAGAACAATCACCTTCACAGCCATAGCATTCCTGAGGAGTGAAGTCATCATCTCTCCATTCCTCTTTCTTTGGAGGAATATCTTCTTTCTTTGGAGAATACTTTTGCATCATCTTTTTAAAGACATTCATTCCCTCATTGGTGATGAAGTAAGTAGGAGCGCATTTCTTCCAAGCTGACTGAGCACGGTCACAGCTGTCAGTGTGGCTCCAATAAGAAGGAGGGCACTTCACCCTCTTGAATCCACCATCAGGCTCGACAAGTCCATCTTCCATGAGCTTAGCCCACAGAGAAGAATGATAGCCAGGAGTGTAATGTCCATAGCGCGTTTCTTTATAGACTTCCTTGCGAGTCATCCCAGTATGAGGGACATCTGCAAGCCGCCTAAGAATGAATCCGCATCCTGTCTCAGGATTGATTCGAGAGTAGTCAACGATCTTTGCTCCGTTGTACGCCATTTGATTGTTTCCTTTGTTTGGTTGTTGAACAGATGCAATTAAGCTTTAGCTTGCTTCACGATTCTTGTTGTTGTCACGGACATCATCAAGCCAACGAGCGCCAACATTGAACCGAGGAAGAATAAGATTCTGCCAGCCGGTGATGTCTTCAAGGCGGAATGACACGATGCTAACGTCAGAAGGATATGCATTAGAGCCAGTCAATCCATCAATCTGGTTCATGACAGCGCCCTTAGTCACATAGACACTTGCTTCAGGCTTGAAATCAGCACCATACTTTTTCATCCATTTGACGGCAGCATCAAGATTCTCGCCATCAGTGCTGAACCCTTCAAATGTAAGAGCAGACCCAAGAGAATCAAGCTCATCAGCCGTTGTCACATTCTTGATGTTCATTTCTTCTGTTCCTTGTTTTGATTGTTGGTTAGACATCCATCAGCTGTGTCTCAGCGACCCAGAAAAGAAATCGCTCTCCAGTCTTGACAATCTCATATTCGAACTGAGAGCCACAGCACTCACTGGGATGCTCAGTCAGATACTCATTGAAGTAGTCAATCGGAATGGAAAATGGAATCTCACCGTTAATAAGGCTCTCACGAACGTCGTTTGCCATCTTGTTGGCAAAGTTCCGAAGCCACTGCTCAGCGCTCTCATGATTGAGGAAGAACCGTGCATGGCAGTTCCACTCAATACTGTTAAAGTTATATTCGCTAGACTTTGAGGGTTTCTTTGCGAAACGAATTCCGTAGATGGTTTTCATTGTTTGTTCCTTGGTTGTTGTCAGGTGGGTGACATAATTATTATAACAAGCTGGAAACCTATTGGCAGTCCCGCTAGAAATTATTTTTAATCGCGGTCAAAGTCAGCGTGCATGTCTTTCTCATAAGAACCGATCTTCACAATCTTGTTGGTCTTGTCGAACTTGACTAGCTGGTAGTCTCCATTGCGCCACGCCCAGAACTCGACTTTGGAATCGCCGTATCCATTGTCCCACATCAGACCCTTAGCGATCTTGGCGTTCTTCTTAGCTTCAGCAATGGAAGTCGCAGGAGTTCCACGAAGCCAATCGGAGAAATACGCAGGTTTGCCGTAGATGTCCCAACCGCGCTCCATGTAAAGTTCAGCGCAAGTGTTGATCTTCTTGACACGCCCAGTGTCATAGTCTTCCTTCACAGACGTGTCATTGTACCAAGCTGGATTTCCTCCAGTGTCTTTGCAAATGCAACGAATGTAGATCTTCATCTCTAAGTTTCCTTTTAAGAATTAGAAGAAGACACACCGATCTTGTCGTATTCGTCTTCCCAGACTCCACTCAAAGCATCAAAGAGTTCGCTGAAATGCCGATTGCAATAATTGTCGCATTCATCCTGGTCATCAAAGATTTCTGAATGTCCATGGCTTGCAAGCTTGTCCCAGATGAAGGAATCTCTCTCTTCAATCCACTTAGTGATTTCATCATCGCAATGCTCCGCGATATTGTGCTCAATGATTTCTCGAGCTAAAGCATAGATGTCGACATTGGGTTCTTCATCTTCCTCATCGTCTTCATCTTCTTCCTCAGACTCTTCATCTTCTTCAGACTCAGAATCTTCCTCTTCCTCATCATCTTCATCGTCAGGCTGGCCGAACATCTCTTTCCAGCACTTGTCGCAGATTCCAGACATGAGAGCCTCACGATCACTGGGAGAAAGATTAGGAAGAAGATCTTGGATCAATCCATCATGATCAATCCACTTGAGATAGTTCTTGTATTCCTCATCAGTCATGACAATCGTCGTGTACTCACCGCAATGAGGGCAACGACGTTCAACAATGTTCTGATAAGCGTAAGGTGAATCCTTCATCGGCATGGTCAGTCCTCCTTGGTGAAGTAGCGAGCAGCTTCAGCGACTGAGTCAAACGTGACTCGAGAAGCAGAATGTCCATCAAATGTCCCAATGAACGTAAGTTCCTTGGTCCGTGCATAAGCGCCGTCATCAAACAGATAACCTGCTCGAGACGCGATCTCGATGAGCTTTGAGAGTGTCATGGTTTTTGTGGTTGTTTTGGGGTTGACAGTATTATTATAACAAGCTGGAAACTATTTGGCAGTCCCGCTTGATTTTTATTTTAAATGTCGGCAGCATCAGGATGGTTGGCAATCCAGTCACGACGAGCTTGGACCCGATCAAAAGAGACGCCAGTAGAAAGATTCAGCTTTCCATTATTGTCTTCAATGATGTCAATGATCTTCTTTGCAAGGGTCATATCCTGGTCATGCTGGACAGCGGCATTTGCTTGAGCATAGATGTCATAGAGCTTCTCATCATGATCGCGATCAGGCCATCTCAGATAGATAGACCCAGAAATCCAAGCCTTCTGAGTATGAGTTCGATTCCATTCATTGCAGAAATCATTCTGCTTCTTTGCATATCCGCTCCAAGAGCCACTAACAGTCTTAGTCGCAAGAGCGTTCTGGCCATTGTAGCTCTGGCCCCACGGAGTCAGATGAGTGACGACGACGAATTCGTTCTTCATTGGTTGTCTTGATTTAGTTGTTAGTTCCACCAGATGTCGTAATGGTCAGCATAAGGAAATCCATCACTGCATCGAGTCTGATGGACCTTGAACCCCTGCTTCTCGATGCTCTCTTTGACGATCTTGAACTTCTGCCAATCGTTATTGTAAGGAGAGCAATTGACATTGATTGCTGAATGGGCATGGTTCTGGCCTTTAGAAGCAGCCTCTCGAATCTGCTTCTCCAGCCACTTCATTTCATCGGCAAAGTCCTTGGATTCCAGAAAATCCTTGGTTTTCTTTTCCAGAGAATTGTTCGTTGTAGCACGAATTTCGTCAATTAGGCTCATGGTTGATTTGGTTGTTAGTGGTTGTTTTGGGGGTTGACAGTATTATTATAACAAACTGGAAACCTATTGGCAGTCCCGCTAGAAATTATTTTATCAGACGTCTGATGGCTCACGGACCCAAGAGAACTTTGCAGCGGTGATTCCATTGTCTTCACGCCCCCAGTTCAAGAACTTCTCGATTCTCTTCTTTCCATACAGCTTGTCGCTGTAGAAGATCTCAATGCTGTTCAATCCAGTAGCATCTGCGCCTGGAGCAATGTTCCAGACAATGTCAGTGACGGTGTACTTGTAGTTGAAACGCTTTGGTGCAATGTTCATTGCTAGACTCCAAACTTCTCGTTCTTCAGTTTCTCGTGAAGCTTCTCAGAAAAATACTTCGACTCAACATCAGTAAGGATCTCCCTGTGGAAGATGACCGGATAATCATTCACCCAGTCAGCCATCTCAAAGTGCTGGAGGCCGAGACGATGCTTCTTGACGGTCTCATCGGGGACATTGTGAACATTATCATGCTCAGTCCGAAGAGTGAAGACGAAGATAGAACGGTTGAACATCTTCGCAATCTCGAAGTAGGGCTTCAGCTCCCACATCTGGCAGAACGTGTTAGCCACGACAATCGGAACAGTAGGGCAGTCACGAGCAAACCGAATGACTTCACCCTGGTTCCAGTTGTGGGCGAACTTCAGAAGGTTCGCGTTGAAGTGGTAGTCATGGTTGTTGACAGCGTCCTTGAAGAAGTTGTCAGTCTCAAAGATGAGGCAGTTGATCGCATCATCCTCGGGACCACGGATCTCTTCAGCGAACGTCGACTTGCCAGCGCCAGAAGCGCCACGGACGAAGATCATCGGAGCATTCATTAGTTGTTTCCTTTCTGGAAGTAGTAGCGGATTTGGAATCGGTTGAGCCCATAGATTCGGCATCGAGTGCCGTTGTATTCTTTCATGAGCTTCTGCCAGTGCTCACCAGCGGGCTTGAACTGAACAATCGGCTTAGGAGTGCCAGGAGGAATGTCAAAGTACATGTGCTCGTACTTGATGATTCCTTTCTTCTTTCCACGTCCAGGACGTAGATCCCAGATTTCGTAGAGGACGTCAAGCTTGTCCATCAGTCAATCTCCTTCGTCAGTTTGTTGAGGTTCTGCCGAGAACGCATCTTGTCCCGCTTAGAACGCATGACACGTGTTCCAGTGTTGAATGGAATGATGACACGCGGCTTGAGCAGCTTAGACTTGTTCTTGTTTTTCATTGGCATGGTTATTATAACAAACTGAAAAACAATTGGCAGATCCGACTAGAAAATAATTTCAGTCGGCCATCAAGCTGCAATCTCTTTCACGCCCTTCTCAACAGCGGCAATGTAGATCTTGATCTCACGGACAATGCGCTCGGCACGATTCTTGACAAAGTAGCCATCATTCGCATAGAGCTTAGCAAAAGTATCAGCGTCAGTGCCATAGTCATCTGGGCCAATGGTCCATTTGATAGTCACGCCATCAGACAGCAGCCGAGCAATCAGATCATGGTTTCCGCAAGCTCCACCTGCTTTATATCCAAACTTAGTCGTCCAGCCGGCAAAGCCAAGGGTGTGGTTGATGCAGTCAGTCGTAAAGATGGAATGGGCGAAGATAGAGTTCTTATTCACAATTCCATAGTTGAGCTTCATAAGCTTTTCAACGACGGGCGCAAGCTCAAACACCTTAGGAAGGAGCTTCTCAGCCTCATGGAGCTGAGCAGCTACAAAAGCGATGTTGTAATTCTCAATATGCTTCTTGGCGTCCTCACGGGCGTTCTCGACTTTGTCAAGCTTCTTAAGCATCTCTTCAGCTGTCATTTTCTTTTCTCCTTACTTTTTGGCAATGAAGAAGCGAGTATTTCCCATCGGTTCCACTCCACGAAGACGCACCGATGTCTCAGTCTCACGATCAAGCGTCCACCTAACCTTCAGGTGGAGAGTATTGAGACGCTTGACGAGATCCTTGCCGTTCTTTGCATCTTCAACTGCATCATGGATGTAGACAGTATCTTCACGATCCCAAGGAAGATCACTGATAGCACAGGGAATCATGGATGCCGTAGTGTAATGAGGATTGGTCATTTGGTTGTTTCCTTTGGTTGGGTTTAAAGAGCAATGTTGAAGTGCTTCTTGATGTGGTCAAGCGCATCCTTCCAGGTGGTCTTGCCATCAGCCAAGAATCCGGGAATGTCTTTAGCCGTCTTCGTGTCGACAGGCGTAATGCTGTCGAAGTAGAAGTCAGCTCCATTCTTCTTTGAAGCGCCGTGCTTCCGTGCCCAGCGGATGAAGTCCATCTGGTTGGAATAGACGAGCGTGCATCCGAAAGCTTGCTCGGGATAAGCCTTCGAATAGTAGAAGTATCTCATGTCCATGTGGTTGTTCCTTGTTGGTTTGGTGGGTGACAGAATTATTATAACAAGTTGAAAATCTTTTGGCAGTCCCGCTAGAAATTATTTTTCAGCGGTCGACTTCTACTCGGTCCTTTGGGTACCAGTGTTGATAGCAAGCAATAGCATTAATCTCTGCTTGCTTCTCATTGGAGCCGCCAATGTTTGCGACATGGTGCAAGACACTGCCGCTTGGAGTAGTGATCTTCAAGTGGACAGAGTAGAGGTTCGTTCCAGGATCGCTGTTGATCCTTCGTCTGATAAGAGACATGCTTTCCTTCTTTCTCTTAGGCGATGGCGACACAGTCATACCATCTGCGAAGTGCAAGAGCTGCGAACTTTGCAGAAGTAGGATTCGTGTAAGCGCTCACACGACGAGCGCGGGTGCACGTCCCATCAGGATCATAGTTGTAAGCGAAGACAAGCCATGGTTTCATGTGTTTTCTCCTTAGATGATCTTGATGCTGGCATGAGCATTGTTCTCATCGATCAGCATCTTCTCTGCATTCTTGAGAGCGCCATTGGCATGCGGGAACCAGCCGATCGAGAAAGGAATCGGCCTGTCAGTCTGGACGCAGCTGATCAGCGACATGACTGCGTTGTTGGCCTTGATCAGTTCGGCCAAAATCTGTTCTTTGGTTGCAGGGTTCATGGTTGTTTGGTTAGTTTGGGTTAACGCTTCATTTCGTGCTCCATTCTCCTTCGACTTTTTCAGGAAGATCGATGACAGTCTTTCCAATTTTCCAATGGCCGGCAGGAGACCAATCATTGTCTTCAGACGCCTCTTCATCTTCGACATATTCACCAATCACGACTTCTTCTTTGAGAGTCGCGACGTATTCGTCAAGAAGGTCGGGGTTTTCTTCCGCGAACTTGTTAACCTTTTGGACAAAGTCTTTAAGTGTCATGGTTTTGTGGTTATTTGGGGTTGACAGTATTATTATAACAAACTGGAAACTTATTGGCAGTCACATCAGAAAATAATTTTTCTAATGGATCCGGTTGATGATGCACTTGTCAATGTCGAAGACCTCTTCAACACGGCTGCCAGTGAACTCTGGCCACTTGGCAGCATCTTCATCAAGTCGCTTTTGGACAATGCTGCGAGCATCATCCTCATTTTCAGCATTGAGATAAGTGCGGAAATTGACACGCTTCTTCAACTGCTTGCGCTTTCCATTCTTGTCATAAGTGTATGTTGGCGTAGAATAAGTGACGCACCACCGGCAATGAAGGTTGGTTTCTTCAGGCATGCTTCTTTCCCTTTCTCTTCTTGGTTGGGAACCTGGTAAGGACTTTGTAGTTAAAGCCTTCGACAAGCCAATTGCCGGCTTCAGTCAGCTCATCGCAGATGTAGTCGGCCGTCAAGTCAGATGGCTTGTCGATCTCAAGGACAAGATCCATCTCGGTGCCAAGTGAAGCCTTCACTTCAGCGATCCTGGCTTCAATCTTCTCTTCGTCTTCAATGTCTTCTTCAGGCATTGAATCGATGACGTCCTCATCTTCGACACTCCACCTGATGTTGTAGCAATGAACTTTAACAGTCATCTAGTTTCCTCCTGGTTCGACGATCCATTTGACATTGACATCGTAAGCCGCCATCGGCCAGACACTGAGCAAGAACTTGCGTGTGTCACGGACAAAATCTTTGACTGAACGCCTCTTGTCAATTATGACGAACGTTCGAGACCCCATCTCGACAAGACGGCCATCGAAGTTGGCGACGACTTGCCATTTGATTGTGAACTTGGTCATTGCTTAGTCCTCAAAAGTGAGATTGCGGCGGGTGATGACGACGTTGTGGAAGAGCTTGGCAGGGTCGTCGCCGCGGACGGCTCGGCTCAAGTGGACTCCAGCCCAGAGAGTCTTCGGCCCAATCTCGATCTTGGAGACCTTCGCTCCCCAGACATTCTCGAACTGGTCACGGATAGCTTCCTTGATGCCATCAAGGGTCTTAGCGCATCGTGCCGTCCGGAAGGTGTTTCCAAACGCTGTGTAGAAGTTGATCTTGCTCATTGGCTGTTTCTTTGGTTGTTGGTTGTTTGAGCTGCTTTATTCAAGCGGCATAATTATTATAACAAATTGGGTCCTAATTGGCAGGACCCATCAGAAAATAATTTTCCCCGCTAGACAGCCATCATTCTACTTAGACTCTTCTTTGTTCTTAGCGATCAGGCCATCGATGTCGGCGGAAGTCTTCCTAAGGAACTTAAGCATCCCATCAAGGAGCTTGTCCTCTCGCTCAAGCGTTTCAATCTCGCCATCAAGCTTCCCTTGAATCTTGCCGACGCGATATCCGACAAAGCATCCAGCAAGGAAGCAGATTCCGCCCATGAAGACTGGGTCATTCAGCAGTTCCATTTCATTTTCTCCTTTTCTTTTTTATTGCTGTCTAGCCAGCAAATGGATCGTCAAGAAACGACGAGAGCTCCTTGCCAGCCTCAGGATGCTCAAGCAGATAGAGCATGATTTCCGGCTGACGAAACGCAAAACCAGTCAAGAACAGCGCTTCCATCGCGATTCCAATGCCATAGAACCAGATGGCGAAAACCATCAGCACAGAAAGAATTTCCAAGATTTCCATTTGTGTTTCTCCTTTTAGTAGATCGGGTCGAACGGACTGGCCATCTTCACGGACCTCACCTTCAGGCTGCATGCCGCTGCGGCCAGCTCGGCCTCGTGCCTTGCGTCCATAGAGTTCTTCGCCCAGACAGACGTGACGACGCCGTTGGTGAACCTGACGGTGTAGCGGAAAGAATTCATTTTGTTTTTCCTTTTGTTTAGATTTGAATCGCTGAAACGAACTGGATGCTGCGATAGCATCGGCTCATGTAGAACCGAGCTGCAAGGTTGAAGGCCGTCTCAGAAGGAGACTGGCCATTGAGCGCACCAAGGCAGACACGCTGCCTGCGGCACACGACTTTCGACGGATCGCCAACTGCCCGTTGGACGAGCATCTTGACGGAGTATGTTGCGACTGGGCTGCTCATGTGGGTTTATTTCCTTGGGCTGCTGCTCAATCAAGCAGCATGATTATTATAACAATCTGGAAACTATTTGGCAGTCACATCAGAAAATAATTTTATCTCGGTCAGCCTCGCCAGCCGTAGCATTTCCTTGCCATTCTCATCAGCCACTGCCATCTGTAGTATTCAGAAGGCCGGCACGTGAAGAAATAGAGCGTCATTTGGTTTCTCTCCTTTCAGCTGACGACCGGAAGATTGCGAAGCTCACCCCAGAAGTGATGGTACTCGGTATGCTGGAAGAACCAGAACGCCGAGTCAACGTCCTCGAACGTCATGGTCAGCTTCTTCATTCTGCTGTCACCGGCGTAGAATCCCGAGACCTTGATCTTCCCAGTCTCTTCAAAGAACTTCTCATCGCAGTCCCAGTGGAATTTGCTAGGGATGTAGTTCTTGAAGTCACGGACTCGGAACTTGACGTAGTCTTCCTCACTGACGGCATGGCCGCAGTAGTCTCTCATCTTCTTAGGCATCTAGTTTCTCTCTTTGATTGTCCTACGCGAAGACTCCCAAGATCCGCTGGTTCGCCTTGAACGCCATCGCACAGCGGTCCTCAGGATACGAAAGAACAACGAACTTGCCAGCTGGATATTGGTTGTGCAGAACGCGGCTGATCTTGTCCTTCGCCTTGTCCAAAGTGTCGTGCTTCGAACAGCAGCACCAGCCGGCATCTACGCAGTTGCCCCCGTCAGGGACGCCCTTGTAGACCTCAGTCCAAACCATCTGGTAGTCGTTGGGGATCATCGCATTGTCCTCACTGCTTTACGAGCTCGTAGCCCGTAGTCATGCTCCAATAGGAGCGGCCGTTGTTCAGGCAATTCAGAAGCCCGCGGATCGACTTGATCTGCCAACGCTCTTTGCCGTTGCATTCAATGGTATACCCAAACACGTTGTCAACAAGCTCACGGAGCGTTCCCGTGTAGTCGTGAGAATGGCCGTTGTGCCGGGTGCGGACCGTGTAGACTTTGCTGGAATTAGCCATTTTGTTTTTTCCTTTTAGTTAGGGTTGCTGCAGTTGATGGTTCAGCTGTGCCAAGCTTCATTGCGGATGCGCACGATCTCCTCAGCCTTGGCTTTGCCGGCGTCACCGGAGAATGGAAGGCCGACCGACTTCGTCTTGGTGCCGTACCAAGAGCTCTTCTCTCCGTTAGGACCCACAGGGCGTTCCATCACGTAGTACCACGGTTCTTTGAGGATCTGAGGATCGTTGCGGTCGCCGGACGGGAGCTGTGTGACTTTCTTGACGAAGTACCGCCGCTTGCTCTTAGGAATGGAATCGAGTTTGGACATGTGGGTTGTTCTCTTTTTGGTTTGAGCTGCTCAATCAAGCAGCAAGATTATTATAACAAAAGACAAAACAATTGGCAGTCCCATCAGAAATTATTTTATCAGTCGGAGACGACAACTTGCCAGTCATCCTCATAGATGATCGGACCAAGGCTTACATCATCGGTGACAACCTCTAGGATCCGCACTCCATCAAGAAACCGCTTGAAGAACGGCAAAGTATGCTTCTTGAAAGCAGCACACCCAGATTCCGTAAACCAAGACATACGGCTTCCATAGAAAGGAAGAGCCGACTTCGGAAGCCATGAAACGGCCGGACTTGAAAGGATCTCATTCTTCCAGACATCTGGACTTACAGACTTCTTAAGGAAATCGTAGATCCCTACACCATTGACAGTGAACCTATGCAAGATCATTTCCAGCTCCATGGACTTTTCTCCTTATCGGTTCTTGTTGTTCGCCCAGATTAGAAATGCGCCGAAAAAGAAATATGCGGCAATTGCTGACAAAGTCGCATTGACGAAACGGCCTTCAGCATAATGGAGTATTGCTGCATAAAGAGAAAAAATCGCTGCAAGCCCGTTGCAAACTACTATTGCAGTTTTCATGGTCTTTTATCTTTCATTTATTAGAAACTTTCGGTGGAATCTTTGGCGGAATCTTTGGCGGAACTGCCGGCGGAATCTTTGGCGAAACTCCCGGCGGAATCGCAAATTTTTGCCCTAAACCTCCGCGCGACCCACGCGCGCCCGTGCGGCATGGATTCCGCCGAAAAACGAAAAGCCCGGCGATTCCGCTTAAAAAAGCGATTCCGCTTAAAAATTTGCTCTGCTAATTTTTAGCCGCTATCGTAGTTTCTCCGCACTGCTATTTCCTTTCGATTTTTCCCATGAGGGTCTTTGTGATGTATGCGTCAAGTTCGGCTTCGCTGACCGGTCTGTAGTTCCAGACGTCTGTGCCGACGTTGATGTTGAGAACGGGCGGCGTGAACTTGAACTTCCAGGCGTCATGCACATGGCCGCACAGATGGATATGAAACCAGAGATGTCCGTCTGTGTAGGTGGGAGTTTCAACCTGCTCCCAGCGAGAATCGTAAGATGGGAAGTGGCCGACAGAAACGATGTATCTTCCTATTTTTCGGGTAAGGGTCCGGCCGATGACGCGCACATGGTTGTTCGCATCGTGGTTCCCTTCGAGGAAAATGATCGGGGCATGGATCTGGGAGACGTAGAAGTCGGGCTTGTTCCGGCCGGTTTCGATCCCGCGGTTCTTGCCGTAGTTGAGGAAGTCACCGACATGGATGAGGATGTCATCTGGCTTGACGCGCTCGTTGATTCCGCGGATGAGGGCAGCGTCATGCTTCTCGACGGACTTGAACGGACGATGCGCCCAGTCGATGATGCCGGGGGACTGGGAGCTTTGGAGGTGCAAGTCACTTGTGAAGAATGTTTTCATCGAGGAACTTTGTTTTTCTCTGGGACTATTATAACAAAGTGACAGGGGTTTAGCAGAGTTGGATAAAATATTTTTTAATAAAACGGATTCTGCTAAAACAAAATTATTTTGTTATAATAGCCGGCATTAAAGGAAATCCCCCTCCCGATGAGGCCCACACGGCGGACCCAACACGCCACTCACCGGGAGGGGGATTCCGGTTTTTTACCCAGGAAACCGGTCAAAGATAGATTTTGTCGGAAGCATAAGTCCGTTTACGATAAGTCTGGTTGTCGTCCTTCGAGACATATTCGAACTCGAGGTACTTTGTCCCAAACTCGTTTTGGACGACTTCGTTCTTCAGGAGCTTGTGGCCCCAGTAGTCGGCGAAGTTCTTGTTCTTGCGGATGAGGTCTTCCCACGGAAGGTACGGATCCCAGTCGTTGCCGCTCGAGAAGACCCAGCGGCCGTTCTTCTTGACATGGACGTAAGATGTGACAAGGCACTTCGTGCTAGTGGAGTTGCTGCTCATTGTCGGTTTCCTTTCTGTTTGCTTAAGGTGTTGAAAAAGCAATCGTCTATTATAACACAAAAGAAACTTTTTAGCAGTGCTTCATTTTAAAAAAAAATCAATCGACCAGCGTGAACACGTAGTCGAAGAACTGGGAGAACCCGATGGACTTCTTCGCCGGAAAGAGACTTGCATTGTGGGCAAGGTCTTTGAAGAGTTCGGATTCGGGGTTTCCGTTCCAGATCCAGTCGTAAGCCTCGCGGGCAACTTCTTCGGATTCGAAGACGATTCCGATGTAGTTCTTCGAAAACTCGACGGACTTCACGCGGATGAAATCCAGGCCGATGTTCGGGTCGGAGACTTTGTCGATTCGGAGCTTCATGCGTGCGTGGGGCTTTGTGAGGTGACAGGACTATTATAACAAACTGGGAACTAATTGGCAGATCCGGCTGAAATTATTTTTTCAGCCGGAAATGGGTTCCCCGGCCGGGCTTGCACCCGGCCGGGGAACTTTGTTCGGTTACGCGAGGGCCGCTTCGGCGTCGGCGACCGGGTCGGACTCGGTGGGCGCCTCGGGGGCGGGCTCGTCGGCGGTCTTCTTCTCCGCGTCGGCCTTCTGCTTCTCGGCGAACTTCTCGGCGGCGGCCTTGACGGCGTCGGCGTCGGACTCGTCGATGAACTTGCCGTAGGCGTCGCGGGAGAAGACGTGCTCGCCGATGATGAGCACCGTGCTCATCACGCCGGTCGCCTTCGACGGACGGCGCTCGAACTTGACGTCGGCGTCCGGCTTGAAGAGCTCCGGGTTCTTCTTCGCTTTCGCGGTGATCGTGGGACGGATCCACGAGAGGCCCTTCGTGATGACCGCGAGGCGGGTCTCCGGGGTGCCGCCGCGCTGGAGCTTCCAGCCGAGAGGCCCGATGTCGGAGTCGGTGACGGTTTCGCCGGCGATGAACGCGCTGAGTTTCATGTGTGTTTTCCTTTTGTTGGGTTGTTGGGTTTTGTGTTTGTTTGGTGCCACTCATTCAAGCGGCATAATTATTATAACAAATGCAAAGTCTTTTAGCAGAACTCATCAAAAACTTTTTTAACTTGATGGATATCTTCCATTGAGAGGAACTATGGATTTCGGGAGGGACATTTGACTTCTGACTTTCCGCAGGACTATTATAACAAAAGGATTTTTGTTTAGCAGAGGAACTTAGGACTGAATACTTCCCAATGGTCCTAAGACTGTTATAACAAAAAAGGGGCTTTTTAGCAGACGAGAAAAATTTTATTTTTCTCTGCTAAAAAGCTTTCACTTTGTTATAATAGCCCGACCCGGGAACTTTGGCCTTCTAAGAGGCCAAAGGCTATTATAACGCAAAAGCGACTTTTTAGCAGAGCTAAAAAGTTCCTTAAGGCACTTTATCCATCTAAAGTGCCTTAAGACTATTATAACAAAAAACTTTCCTTTTAGCAGAGGAACTATTAAAAAATAAAATGACTAGAGACTAAAAAAATCCCCGGGCCACTTTGCAGTGGCCCGGGGCGCGGGGAGCTTTTGGCGGGGCGGGGAGCTTTACTCCGCGGCGGGGACTTCGGCCTCGGCCTCGGCCGCCGGCGCCGGGGTCTCCGGCTTGGAGGCGGCCTTCTTGGCGGCGACCTTCTCAGCGGTCACCGCGGCCTTGGACTTGGCGGCCTCGAGCTTCTCGGTGTCGGTCTCCTCGGTCACCAGGCCGTAGGCGTCGCGGCTGATGGTGATCGAGCCGATGGTGACGCAGGTGGACATGATGCCGGAGGCGGCAGACGGGCGGCGCTCGAAGAGCACCTCGGCGTCGAGCGGGAACTTGGTGTGGTCCTTGTCGCGCTTGACGGCGGCCTTGATCGTGGGGCGGATCCACGAGAGGCCCTTGGTCGCGGCGGCGCAGACGTCCGTGAAGCCGCGCTGGATCTTCCACCCGCCGGGGCCGATGGAGGCGGGGTCCGTGACGGGGACGGAATCGAGGAACTGCTGGAGGGTCATGGTTGTTGTTCTTTCTTGGTTGTGTGCTCTCATGTGTGTGGTTGTGTGATTTATTGAGTGAGAGCACTTAGCTCAATCAATCACGGAATTATTTTATCAAAAGTGCTTGGATTTAGCAGCCCGAATGAATTTTATTTTTATTTTTTTATTTGGATTGGGGAGGGGTGGGGGAGGAGAGGTTCATTTGGGTTGACGTAATTATTATAACAAAAAGCATAGTGTTTAGCAGAGCCCCCATAAAAAATAAAAAATAATTTTTTCTCTGCTAATCTGGGACAGTTTTGTTATAATAATCCTGTTAGAAAAAATGAAAATCACTCTGCTAAAGGAAACAAATTTTGTTATAATCCCCCCGAGGTCCGCCGGCAGGTTCGTCCCTGGGTCCCAGGCTATTATAACAAAAAGGTAAAAATTTAGCAGTCAAAAAATAATTTTTTTCTCTGCTAAAGTGCCCCGGGGGTGTTATAATATACCTAGCCCCGGGGCTAGCCCCGGAGGTACGCCGGGGGATACCCCCGGGGGTACTCTGCTAAACCCGTATTTATACGGCCTAAGAATCCGCCGATCGGTTCCGCCGAAGCGTGCTCATCGATGTCAAGATTCCGCCGAAGCGTGCTCCCCGGTGGTTCCGCCGATCGAAATTTTTTCGAAAAGTCCATTTCGGTCCGTTCGCCCGAAGGCGATCGCGCAAGCGAGGGAGCTCCCCGAGGTGCGAAAACGCCCCAAGGGGCGAAAGAAACTTTATGTTAGGCGCCCCTAATGAGCCTAGGCGGGCGGGAAAAACGCTATATATAGAGCCTTTTTAAAATGCGAAAAAGTGACCCCTGGTCGGGAAAGAACTTTTTGTTAGGCGCTTTTTCCTGGCCTATGAAAGCTGCTTTTTGACTTCGTCTAGATATGCATGAAAGTAAATACTGACATAAATTTATAAACAAAAGGAATCATTGATAATATGCCAAACAATCCTGACAGCCCTGAGATGAAGAAATACTATGAAGAATTTCGAAAGTTCTATGAAAAGCATAAGAACCATGTGAAATGCCCAGAATGCAAAAATGAATTTGATGCGATCCCTATGGGATGCATGGATGAAACATGGCAAAAAGACGAATACGTATGTCCGGCATGCGGAGCTGTAGCTGAAGGCCCTGAAGTGGAAGAGACTGCTCCAAAGCATCCAAAAGAAAAGACTAATGAATCTAAGAATGTTGAATCAACGAAGAAATATGTCATAAGGAACTACAAAGGGAACCTTTTAGAGTCTCTAGAAAACTTTGGAAAAAAGTTCCCAGACATGAAAGTGAAGTCTGTCAAAGTAAAAGACGGGACTGTCATGTTTGAAGCTCTTTCAAGGTCATATGACGGCATGGGGACACAGTACAAGTTCCGCCGGCGTCCATCTGACAAGCAGGCTAAGTACTATATCACATGGTCTGATGCTGGCGAAGACCGCGTCATTGGCTTCGTCTTAGGGATCCCTGAAGAGAACAGAAAGCACTTCGTCTTGTCTCAGTACGAGGAGAACCGTTGGTCTTACACATCATCTCCAAAGAGAGTCGCTGCTGTCGCCGAGATGGTCACAAAGCAGTTTCCAAACTTCTGGTTCGCCATCAGGAAAGAAGAATATACCGAGGACATCCAGCGCACTGCTAACACGGGAGCTCCTCCAAAGAACCATGCAAGGAACTTCAACCGTCTAGCTGACTATGACCCAAGGACAAAGACTTGGTTCGGCTTAGACGCTGTCAAAGAGCTCCCTGAGCCTGAGTCCAACCCTGAGACTTTCCAAGACAAGATGAACAAAGCAGCTGCCCCAAAGGACAAATCTGACGCTGCTGACAAGCAGTTCTTGCAGAAGTGGAAGGGGGAGAACCCAATGAAGGTCCAGTTCGAGATCGAGAAGCGCCAGAGGGAAGTCAACCGCAACAGAGACACGATCGAAGCTACAAAGAAGCCTGAGCTGAAAGCAAGCTTAGAGAAGCAAAATGAGCATTTGACGCATGAGATTGAGCTTTTGGGCTCATTGGTCGGTGGGGTGAAAGAGTCAATGGCTGTTGGCTTCAAGAAAGCTTTCGAAGGATGGAAGAAAGAATGGGAAGCCCGCAAGAGTGGCAAAACAAATGAATCCCGCAGCATCGATCCAAAAGCCTATGATTTCTGGGCAAACAACTTTGAAGATGAAGTCAAAAGACTATTCAATGATGATCCAGAAAAAGCTAATGATGTCTTGGCAGCGACAGATGAACTTGCAAGCAATGACCATGCAAGAGCAAAGCTGTTAGACAAGTTCCTTAAGGATGACCATGATGATTTCATCATGTTGTTCGCAGACCTCTTCGACATGTCCCCTAATGCTGACCTCTCTAAAGTGTCTCTTGACGACCTTGATGAAGAAGGCGTGAAGGATGCTTGGAATAACCTGGTCAAAGGAAATCCTCGCGCAGCTATCATGTATTACATCGACAACCTTGCTTATGGCCAAAGAACAGTTCTAGACGATGTTCTTGAAGCATGCGGGAAATATAATAAATAAAGTTTCCCGCGCGTACGCGCGCCCGCGAGAGAAAAGAAAAATTCTTTCCAGGAATGAAAAAAGCTCCCTTTTAGGGAGCTTTTTAGGCACATTGCCTGTCCTCGATCTTCCTATGCAGGATCTAGTTCAATGCCCTATTTTCAAAATAGTTTGTTTGTTAATGGCTTCCATTTCCCAGGGTTGTTCAAGATGTCGACTTCTGTCTCAAAGCCAGCTTCATCTTGTTCTTTTTCATAATGGAAGACGTCGAACCCATAGACGCTCTTTGAAAGGTCTGAATATTTTTCTATGATCTTCTTTTCGATAGCGTTCCGCTGCTTGATGAGGTCAAGAAGCTCATTCCTGCGCTTCAGCTCGTTCTTGTCGATCATCTTTTCGACAGTCTTTGTGTCAAGTGGCTTTGTCGAGTAGTCTTTGTCGATAGGGAGCTTTGGCCAGATCTCACTGTCACGAAAATATGTGTCTTTGCTGCGATAGAAGACCATGTCAATGAGCTTCTGCTTTCCGCCTTCTGACAAAGCATAGACATATGGGCCATTTTTCTTAGTTTTCTCTCTGACAAGGTAATGCTTGTTGTATAGGTTCAAAAATGCATGTGAGAATGCTGACTTGTAGTCTTTGAATGCGTGTGGGAAAAGGCTTGAAAGATGCTCTACAGCTAAAGATGTAGTGTTGATTCCATCTTTTCCAAGGTAATATAGGACTGCTTTTTCTATGTTGTTCATTGCTTGAAATAGTATTGTTTTTAATAATATACGCTTTGCAAGAAAGTAAATAAAACAAAAGATTTTTATAATGAAAAAGTACACTATCAAAAACTACAAAGGGAACCTTGTCGAATCTTTGAAGAAATTCTCAGAAAAATACAAAGGCATGAAGATCGTCGAAGCCACAGAAAAAAACAATGAATTAAAAATTGTTTGTGAAGTTAAAGATATTGAAGATTATGACGATTATGATGACGCTGTTGATACAGATAGCAATTATGGAGATTTTTGGGTAGAACTATATAAAGATCATTATGGTGATCCAATTAGAAAAGAATTTGATAATTTCAAAGATGCATTTGAATTTGCTGATTCTAAAACAAAAAGCAAACAGTATGAAGCAATTTTTATTGCTATTAACGTTGCAGGCGGACCATCAATCGCATCATCATATGATAATATTCATGGTTGTTGGGTCGGAAGAACAAAATAAAGCAATTTTAACAATTTAACCTTCTAAAAAGAAAAATGAAAAAATACACAGTAAAGAACTATAAAGGCAACCTTGTCGAATCTCTTGAGAAATTCAAAAAGTCTCATGAGAAGATGCGCATTGTTGAAGCCGTTGAAGGTGAAGATTTTTTGACTATTGTCGCAGATGACTATCTTTCAACTCCATTGTTTGACTTTGGGTCAAAGCTGCTCATGTTTGGAGTAGAAGTCCACTTGTGGCATCTGAACTGCGACAATGGTGATACTCATGCTGCATTGAAAGAACTCTATGAAGCATGTGATGACATTGGAGACAGACTTCTAGAAGCCTTGATAGGGATCTATGGTGGAACTGTCACAATTCATGCAGCTTCAACAGAGACAGAAGTTGGAAGATATGACAGAGCTTGCATCGACAAGATATCTGCTATGAAAGAAGAAGCCGCTGGATTAGCTCCAGGAAGCCCAGCTGGAATAAGCAGCATCCTCGATGACTTCTGTGAGACATGCAATTCAGTCATCTACAAGCTTAAGCAGTTGAATTAGTCAAAAATGGTCATTGTCCCTAGAGATGTGTTAGAAAAACTTCAAAAGGGAGTTTCTGAGGAAGAAGAAAACTCAAAGCTCCCTTTTGATTTTGATGATTTTATAAAAAGTGTTGACCATGAGTCAAAAGTCAGAGACTATCTGTCAAGAAGGAACATTGAATATGTTGGCACAGGGACAAGCCGGACAGCATTTTTGATTCCGAAAGGATCATGCGTTGATGCTAGAGACAGATCTGTATGCTTCAAGATCGCAAAGAACCTTGTTGGAGTAAAGCAGAACCAGACAGAGCATCAGATCATAAAGAAGTATGGAGAGAACAGCCCATGCTTTGTCAAGATATTCAAATATGATGACAGGCGCAACTTATGCCTAGAAAGTGAGATAGGAAGTCGCCTTTCTCAGTTCGACATGAAAGAATATTTCTCTGACTGGAACAATTTCATGAAGAAGACTGATGCTGAGAGAAGCTTTTCAGACAAGTTCAAGAGCTTTTTCTCAATGCATGGAAGAAAATACAAAAGCGTAAAGAAGATCTTGACTATAGAGAACTTTGAAGATGACTTCTTTGACATATTGTTTACAGTCAAAGACTTTAGGAAGCTGGGGTCCCACGCTTCTGAAGACAACAATCTGAAAAAATACAATGAAGAAGCTGGATTATATATAAGGACAATCAAGAAATGCGCTAAAAACTACCCTAAGTATTCTGGCGTAGGTGGGTTGATTGAACTTTTGTTTGAAAGGGGCGCTGAAGCTGAACTGAGGATTGGTGAATTCACCGATGAAGACAACTTCGCAATGGTCTATAGAGATGATCCCGATCCAGTCTTGCTTCCAATCGACTATGGCATAACACAGAAAGTCTTTGAAGACTTCTATGGAAAGAATGCTAGAAAAGAATATTTTGAAGAACCGCAACAACAAAGTAATTAATTTTAATAAAACTCCTATGAAGACACAAGCAGAAATTTTACACGAGAACATAGCAGAATTAAGTGAAAAAGTAGACGGTTTCGCAGATGCAATCAACACTTCACTTGAGACTGTTGTCGACAAGACTGAATCTATTGTCGTTGACTTGAACCAGACTTATGCACGTCTGAATGAAATCGACGACACTATCGCCAACATAAACACTGATGTCAAAGTTGATGTCGACCTTGAAGAACTTAAAGAATATATCCCAGAAAAGACAAATGAACTTGTTTCATCATCACTTGAAGCAATTTCTGAAAAATTAGATAGACTCATTGATCTAAATAGCAAAGAATATCTAAACACTGTTGACAGTTTAAATGATTATTTAGATGAACAACTAGAAGAATCTGGTTGTTATGATGAATATAATGAAACAATTAATACATTAAATGAACAAGAATTATCCTTAGGTGATTATATTTCTAATATAGGAAATTATTTAACTCCAGTTGATGTTTCAGATGTTTTATCTTCTAATATAAGTGTTGATGTCAGTAGTGATTTAGAAGATGAAAATACATTTTCATTGCATTTGAAAAGAGATAATAATGAAGTTAAGAAAAGAGCTGAAAAAACTATAAAAAAAATAATAGATAATATGATAACCGGCTTTCAGAATGGAACTGGGAAAACATCTTTAACTGATTATTTTAATGGTCTTGATGGAAAATCATCAACAGAGGTTGTAAATAGCATAATAGGAGCATTTAAAGCTGGATTAAACAGCGCAAAAAGCATAACAGACAGTATAAATACAGCTGCCAAAAAAATATCAACAGCATTGAATGGTTATAAACAGAATATCAATAATTTCTTTACAGCATATAAAAATACTTTAGAAGATTCTAGTAAAACTGATGCTCCGTGCTGCGTTGATCTTAAAAAATTAGCAGAAACATCTTTAAAAATACAGTTAATACTAGAATATAATCCAATATTTTGTGGTGCATCAACTAACAAAGGAAATAAATGGCAATTAACTGAAGAATACTGTAACAATACTGCAAATGAATATAAGAAACAGTTAAACAATTTCTTAAAAGAACATTCAGGCAATTCAAATGATAAAATTACATTAAATAAAACTGATCGAGATGATCTTTTAGCAAAAATAAATCTAAAATATGAAGCTATTTTAAGCGCTATTATAAAAGATACAGATTCAACATTAATACCATTTGCTAAACCAAAAAATTGGCAAAAAATAACAACTG